>CAEZYQ010000009.1_pt1 | contig 132748 bp, 116 predicted proteins | sample 7265561 | NCBI WGS metagenome assembly CAEZYQ01 (sample SAMEA6813939, study PRJEB35770) | uncultured Nocardioides sp. | biome: Freshwater; feature: Freshwater reservoir; material: water | place: Czech Republic | collected 2017-04-14 | depth 30m m | reverse complement strand
GGGGTGAGCCCCTTGAGCTGACCGACCTGGTCGGTGGTGGCCGCCGCCCCCTTTGGGCAGATCCCATGGCCACCACCGGGCAGTTCTCGTGACCGTCAGCGGGCAGGTCTTATGTCCGCCACTGGGCAGTTCCTACTGTCCCTTGACACACTGCCTGCGTCTGCGACGGCGTACGTGTGGCGGGTGCGGCGGTCCGACTACAGCGAGCACAAGGGCGGTTGGAGCGCGTGGCGACGGTTCACCGTCTCCCCACCACAGCCGAAGTTGCTCGCACCAGGCTCCTCGGTGGGGTCAAAGGCAGCGTTGTTCCGGTGGAGCGCCCCTCCTGGGGCAGCGTCCTTCCGCTGGGAGATTCGACGCAAGGGGTCGGCGTCGGTGTTCAGCGCGACGACGCAGCAAACCGCCTGGGTCAACCCTGGCGGCCTGGCACGGGGGATCCGCTACACCTGGCGCGTGGTGGCGTTGGACAACCAAGGTCAGGGGCTGTCGGCGTCGAACTGGCGATCCGTCATCGCCCGATGAGGCGGATCAGGGGTTGCTGGGCCCCGGCTGGACGCTCGACAGCAGACCGATTCGCATCGCGGTGACCAGGGCTTGGGCGCGGTTGGCCGCGCCAAGCTTCTGGTAGATCCGGGCAATGTGAGACTTGGCCGTGGACTCGCTCATGTAGAGCTGCGCGCCGATCTGAGCGGCGCCGAGCCCCTCGGCTAGGAGCACCAGGACCTCGTGCTCACGATCAGTCAACCGTGTTGACTCTGAGGCACCGCGGCGCATCATCGCCCCGACCAGACCGCTGCAGATGAACGAGCGCGGTGAGACGTGGGCGTGGCGGGCCGCCTTGACCACCTCGGTGGACGGGGCGTCCTTGCCGACGAACCCGGAGGCGCCAGCCTCCATGGCGGCGAAGATCTGGTCGTCACCGGAGTGCATGGTCAGCACGATGAGGCCGACGTCGTCGTGGTCGCGGCGCAGCTGACGGACGATGTCCAGGCCGGTCCCGTCGCCGAGCTGGAGGTCGGTCACGACGACGTCGGGCCGCAGCTCGGCGAAGCGGGCCAGCGCCTCGCGGACCGAGCCGGCCTGGCCGACCACCTGCATGTCGGGCTGGAGGTCGAAGACCCCGGCCAGGCCGGCGCGGATCAGTTCGTGGTCGTCGACCAGCATGACGGAGATGGACTCGCTCATCGAGGAGAGGTCACCTGCTTCGATCGGGGGGTGGAGGGAGCGGCGTCGCCGACCGGCTCGGGCGAGAGCCGGACCGTCACGTCCAGACCGCCGTCAGGGGGCTCGGTGATGCTGAGCTCGGCGTCGATGAGGCGTGCGCGCTCCCTCATGATGCCCATCCCGTAGGAGTCTGTCCGCGCCTCGCCCAAGCCGCGGCCGTCGTCACGCACCGAGATGGCGGCGTACGGCGCCGCGACCTGGCAGTGCACGCGGATGGTGCTGGCGTGTGCGTGCTTCACCGCGTTGTTGAGCGCCTCCTGGGTGATCCGGAACAGCTCGGCCTCGACCTCGGGACGCAGCCGCTGCGGCTGCTCGTCGAGGGTGACCTCGATGGCGACGCCGGACGTCTGGCTGAGGTTGCGCGTCACCCCGATGATGGCGGTGCCCAGCGACTCGCTCGTGCCGACGGTGGTGCGCAGCGTGGTCACGGAGCGTCGGACCTCCGCCACGATCGCGGTGATCCGCTCGCGCAGCATCACCAGCTGCTGCTCGAGCTGGGGCGTGGGTGCGGCGGCGGTCAGGGCGTCCACGAGGTACCCCAGGGAGGCGATGTCCTGGGCGACGCCGTCGTGCATCTCGCGGGAGAGCCGCTGCCGCTCGTCGGCGGTGGCGATGTCGCGGAACCCTTCGAAGAGCAGACCGGTCTGGAGGGGCACGGACCGCTCGACGAGGACCTCCTGCAGACGCAGGACCCGACGCCGCAGCTGGGCGTCGTCGAGCGAGCTGCCCTCCGGCATCGTGCCGCTCACCACGGCCACCGTGTCACGGTGCCCCTCGAGCGGGAACGCGAAGCAGCCCGCGTCGACGAGCAGCTGGTCGCGCGCCCAGGCGCGGGCGGCGATCGCCGCACACCGGTCGGGGTCGCCACCCGAGAAGGACTTCGCCGCGAGGGTCGCCAGCTGGTCGTCCAAGGGTACGTGGATTCCGACCGAGGAGGCAGGCACCTCGTCGAGGACCGTGTCGAGGATCAGGCCACCGAGGCTGCGCGGGTCGAGCCCGGCGGAGAGCCCGATGCTCAGGCTGTTGAGCTCGCGCAGCAGGTCCGTGGCGTGTCGGTACGGCGCCAGCGGGTCGTCGTCGCGCAGGGCGCCGCGGACGAAGGTGGCGACCATGCCGAGCGCCAGCCCCATGGTGGCCCAGGTAAAGATGCCGAGTGCCTGGTCGCTGGTCAGGGTCCCCTCCAGGCTGAGAACGACGAAGACGACCGCGACCAACTCGGCAGAGAGGGCGAGCAGCACGCCGCGGAGCCCGCGCCACAGTCCTGCCACGAAGGGAGGCACGGCCAGCGCTCCGAGCACAGCCAGGGAGTCGATGGTCAGCGCGATGATGACTCCTACGAAGGCCGCGTCCACCAGCCCCACGAGGGCGCGCGAGCGAGGGGCGACTGCGTCGAGGAGTAAAGCAACCACCCACCCGACTGAGAGCATTGCCAGAGCAATCACTGACATGACGTCCTGGTCCCACAAAATGGGACCTCCGAGTGCCAGCAGCACGAATCCGCGTGCAGCCCCTGAGATCCTCAGGTTCGGTGCCGTCCTCACGCGACCAGCCTCTCGGTGGACCTAGAAGTTGTCCATGATGCTGATGACCGCGGGTCCCATGACGGCGACGAAGAGCGTCGGCAGGATGCAGAAGATGAGCGGGACGGTGATCTTGACCGGCACCTGCTGGGCCTTCTCCTCGGCCCGCTGCCGGCGCTTGACCCGCATCTCGCTGGACTGGATGCGCAGCACCTGGCCGATCGGCACACCGAAGGAGTCGGCCTGGACCATCGAGCTGACGAAGCTCTTGAGATCGGCAACGTTGGTGCGGTCCGACATCGCGCGCAGCGCCGCGGCGCGCCCCTGCCCGATCTGCATCTCCCGCAGCACCCGGGAGAACTCGTCGGCCAGCGGCCCCTCGGTGTTGCGGGAGACCTGCTGCACGGCCGCGTCGAAGCCGAGACCGGACTCGACGCTGATCGTCATGAGGTCGATCGCGTCGGGGAGGTCGCGCTGGATCTGCGCCGACCGGTCGTAGGCCTTCTGGTACAGGTAGAGATTCGGTGCGAAGAAGCCGACCACCAGCCCTGCGGCCACCACCACGATCCGCACGGGCGTCCCGGCGCCGAGCATCAGGCTGAACAGCAGCGCGACGACGAGACCGGCGACGGCGCCGACGATCTTGCCCGAGGTGACCCGGTCGACCGTCCAGCCGTCGGGGTTGCCCGCGAGGTCGAGCTTGCGCCGGATCCGGTCCGCGGAGTCCGCGCCGGACAGTCGGCGGCCCAGCCCCAGCGTGCGTGCCTGCAGCGGCTCCCAGACCCGCTCGGTGAACGGCCGGTCGACCTCGTCGGTCAGCGCCTTCGGTGCGGCGGTCATCGCCTGGAGGACTGCCAGCGACTTGCCGACCCCCGAGGCCTCCGCGTCGGAGGTGGTGGCCGAGGCCACGAGCACGATCGACACGACGACGAGCAGGACACCGAGCACGAGCAGCAGGGTCATGTCACACCTCCACCTTCACCAGGCGGCTCATCCAGAAGACTCCCACACCGAGCCACAGCGTGGCGCCGGCCAAGATGACCAGCCCGCGGGGGTCAGTGAAGAGGATGCTCACGTAGTCGTAGTTGGTAAGCAACAGATAGACCATGAAGAGCGGTGGAAGCAGTCCGAGGACCCAGGCTGACAACCGCCCCTCGGCCGAAAGAGAGGCGACCTGGCGCCGGACGTACTCCCGCTCGCGCATCGTGCCCGCGACGGTGTCGAGGAGCTCGGCGAGGTTGCCGCCGACCTGGCGCTGGATCCGGATGGCCATGACCACCCACTCGAAGTCCTTGCTCTCGAACCGCTCGGCCAGGCCCTCCAGGGCGTCCTCGATGGTGACGCCCAGCCGGGTCTCCACCAGCACGCGGCGGAACTCGGTGGAGATCGGCTCCGGCCCCTCGCGTACGACGGTGTCGACCGACTGCGCGAGCGAGAGCCCGGCCGACAGCGACCCGCTGATGAGCTGCAGCGTGTCGGGCAGCCCCGCGTTGAACGCCTTGCGCCGCCGCGACTGCCGGATGCCGAGGTAGACCCAGGGCCCCACGACCCCGAGGCCGATGAAGAGCAGACCGAGCAGGATGTTGCCGGCACCCAGCAGCAGGCCGAGCACGCCGGCGACGACCACGACGCCGGTGTGCACCAGCAGCCACTCGGCCGGCTTGAGCTCGCTGCCGGCGCCGTCGAGCCGGGCCGCGATCTTCGCCTCGAGCCCCTTGTTTCGCTTCAGCACGTTGGCTGCGGCGTCCTTGGCCTGGGCGATCGCCTGCTCGGTGTCGATCCGCGGCCCGTCGGACTCGGTCGTCCCCCCTGCCCTCGCGGTGTAGGACACCACGCGGTCGGCCGCCGTGGGCGCGGGTGCCGGGGTGGGCACCAGCAGCACCAGCAGCACGACCAGCCCGACGCCGAGCAGGGCGATCCCGGCGTACATCGCCCACGAGGGGAGGGCCCAGCCGCTGCTGCGGACGAGCTGGTCGTCCACGCCGGTGCCGCCGGCGATCGACTGAGCGACCGTGGCGAAGGCCTCCGCGCGCAGGTCACCGGTGCTGGTCGAGAGCGTGACGGCGACCTGCTGCTCCACGCTCGGCAGGTCGGCGGGCACCTCGGCCGTCACCAGCACCTGGCGGGTCAGGGCGTCTGCCTCGGCGGCGAACGTCCCGCTCAACGCCTCGCTGGTGGCGGGGATGACCTCGCCGCCACCGGCCTCGGCGAGCGTGGTGAGGTCACCGCCCGGGTCCTCCTCGAGCGAGACGACGTCCAGGGTCACCTCGGCGGCCGAGACCGCGGCGGTGACCGACTCCAGGGTCGTCTCCGTGGTGTCGGCGCCGTCGGAGAGCACGACGAGGGTGCGCTGGCCCTCGGTCCCGGCCATGTCGACGGCGCTCAGCACGCCGTCGTACAGCGCGGTCTGGCCCGACAGGGTGAGCTCGCCGATGACGGCGCGCGCGGCGTCGCGGTCGGTGGTCGGCGCCAGCGGCTGGGCGACCTCCCGGGCGAAGGTGACGATGCCCAGGGACACGTCGTCGGGCAGGCCGTCGACGTAGGCCAGCGCGGCGGACTGGGCGGCGGCGAAGCGCTCGCCCTCCATCGAGTTGCTGGTGTCCATCACGAGCACGGCGGTGCGCTGGACCGCGCCCGAGGTGCCGGCCGGCTCGGCGGTGGCCTCGACGTCGGTGCCGCCGACGCTCACGCGGACCGAGTCCAGGTCGGGGTCGGCCGAGGGGGGCAGCGAGACCACGAGCTGGACCCGGCCGTCGTCGGTGGGCTCGACGTACGAGATCGCGGCCCCCTCACCGGCGGCCCCGGACGTGCCGGCGCCCCACGCGGCGGTGGGGAGCAGCAGCCCCAGCAGCGCGGCGAGGAGGAGGGCGACCTTTCGCATCACATCCGGTCCGTCGCGAAGATCATCGGGTCCACGGTGACGTTGGAGTGCGCCATCTTCTCCAGGAACTTCGGCCGCAGGCCGGTCGGTCGCAGCCGGCCCAGCGAGCGGCCGTTGGCGTCGAAGCCGAGGGAGTTGTCGTAGACGAAGATGTCCTGCAGCGTGATGACGTCGCCCTCCATCCGCTCCACCTCGGTGATGTGGGTGATGCGGCGCGAGCCGTCCTTGAGCCGCGACTGGTGCACGATCAGGTCCACCGCGCTGGCGACCTGCTCGCGGATGGCGCGCATCGGCAGGTCCATGCCGGCCATCAGCACCATCGTCTCCATGCGCGAGAGCGTGTCGCGCGGGCCGTTGGAGTGCAGGGTGCAGATCGAGCCGTCGTGGCCGGTGTTCATCGCCTGGAGCATGTCGAGCGCGGAGGCGTCGCGGACCTCGCCGACGATGACCCGGTCGGGCCGCATGCGCAGGCTGTTCTTAACCAGGTCGCGGATCGAGACCGCGCCCTTCCCCTCGATGTTGGCCGGCCGCGACTCCAGCCGCACCACGTGGTCCTGCTTGAGCTGCAGCTCCGCGGCGTCCTCGATCGTGACGATCCGCTCGTCACCGGGGATGAAGGAGGACAGCACGTTGAGCGTGGTCGTCTTGCCGGCGCCGGTGCCGCCGGAGACGATCACGTTGAGCCGACCACGGATGCAGGCCTCGAGGAAGTCGCAGGTCTGCGGCGTCAGCGAGCCGAAGGAGATCAGGTCCAGCGCGGTCAGCGGGTCCGCGGCGAACTTGCGGATCGTCAGCGCCGAGCCGTCCACCGCCAGAGGTGGCACGACCGCGTTGACGCGCGAGCCGTCGGGCAGGCGGGCGTCGACCATGGGGGAGGACTCGTCGACGCGACGGCCGATGCGGGAGACGATCTTGTCGATCGTGCGGCGCAGGTGGGCCTCGTCGGCGAAGTGCGCGTCGGCGGGCACGAGCTTGCCCCCGCGCTCCAGCCAGATGTCCTTGTGGCCGTTGACCATGACCTCGGAGACGTCGGGGTCGCGCAGGAACGGCTCGATCGGCCCGTAGCCCAGGATGTCGTCGCTGATCTCCTGGGTCACCCGCTGCCGGTCGCTGCTCGACAGCGGTCGGTCCTGCGCGCTGAGCACGTCGGCGAGCACCGCGCGGACCCGCTGGTCGAGCTCGTCGGAGTCCATGTCTGCGTCGTACAGGTGGGGGCCGAGCTGCTTGAGCAGCTCGGTGTGGACGCTGCTCTTCAGCTCCTCGATGCGGTCGCCCTGCTGGGCGGAGAGCCGGCGCCGCGGCTCCGCCGCAGGGGTACGACGGTTGGCGGCGACGGCCGCGGCACTGCTGGCACCCGGGGCAGGTGTGCCGGGCTCGCCCGCGGCGGGAGCGGCACCGTCGGCGGTCCCCGGGGCGGCGGGGTCGGCGGCGGCGTCCCCGGAGCCCTGACGGGCGGCGGCGAGTCGGTCGGCGAGACTGCTCATGGGTGCTACCTCCTGAGCCGGAAGCGGGTGCGGCCGCGGGCTGCCTCGTCACCCGCGGCGTCGGTGGGTGCGGGGGCCTCCGGCTCGCCGAGACCGGCGAGCGGGACCCCGGCGATCTCGGAGGCGAGCGCGCGGACGGCCTGGCTGCTCTGGTGCGCGGGGGTGGCCACGACGATCGGGTTGCCGGAGTTCGTGGCGGCGGCGACGTCGACCGAGGAGGACACCGAGGCCGCGACCGGCATGCCGAGGATGCCCTCGACCTTGTCGGGGGTGATGCCGACGGCGTCGTCGGCGCGGTTGAGCAGCAGGTGCCGGTGGCCCCGGGCGATGTCGAGCATGTCGAGGGTCTCCAGGGCGACCTTGACGTTCTTCAGCGTCGGCACGTCGAGGGTGGCGACGATGACGCACTCGTCGGTCTCGTCCAGCGCCGTGAGGACCTGCTCGTCGAAGGACGGGGCCGTGTCGACGACGACGAAGTCGAAGCTCTCCCGCAGCGTGCGCAGCACCTTGCCCACGAGCGCGGGGGAGACCCGCTCCCGCACGTCGGGGTGGGCGGGTGCGGCGAGGACCATCATCGAGTCGGCGTGCCGGGTCAGCAGGGTGTCGAGCTGCGCGGCGTCGAGGGTCTCCTCGGAGCCGATGGCGTGCTCGATGGAGTGGGTCGGGAAGAGCTGCATGGTGATCGCGACATCGCCGAAGGCCAGGTCGAGGTCGACCAGGCAGACGCGCCGCGCACCGCGCTCGGTCAGCGCCAGCGCCAGGTTGACCGCCATGGTGGTCTTGCCGACGCCGCCCTTGGGGGAGAAGACGGTGATGACCCGGCCGAGCTGCTGGGCGCCGCTGGGTCCGCGCAGGGCGGTCCACAGCTCACGCGCGCGCTCGACCGCGCTGCTCAGCGAGACGGTGTCCTCGACGTCGACGACGTCGCGGGCCCCGGCCTTCATGGCGTTGGCCAGCACGGTGGTGTCGAGCTTGTCCCGGACCAGCACGACGCTCACGGTCGGGCGGGCGGTGCGCAGGTCCTCGCAGACCTTGAGGCAGTCGTCGAGGTCGAGGTGCGGGCCGAGCACGGCCACGAACTCGTCGGGGTGCTGGTCCAGCCAGGCGCGCATGCGGTCGAGGGAGTCGACCCCCTGGCTCCCCGAGGGCAGGCAGGACAGCAGCGCGGTGACCGCGCTGGTCTCGGAGTCGACGGCGACAGGCATGGGCTCTAGTTCTGCAGCAGGTTGTCGACGGTGGTGGGCGGCGCCAGGGTGACCTTGGAGTCGTCGGTCAGCAGCGCGAACGACAGCTCGCCCTGCTGCTGCGCGAGGAGCACGCGCTGCATCTGGGCCTGGCTCACCGAGAGCGTGATGAGCGTGCGGGGCAGCGACTCGACGACCTGCTGGCCACCCTCCTGGCCCTGGCCCTCGGTGGTGGTCGTCGTGGTCACCGGGGTGGTGGAGCCGACCGCGATCACCGTCACCCGGGTCAGCAGCACGCTGGAGAAGGGCGCTCCCGTCGTCGGGTCCGAGCCGGTGAGGAAGATCGCGACCTCGGAGCCGGGGTTGACGAAGCCGGCGACGCGGGCGGGGTCGGTGAGGTTGATCGACATCGCCATGTCCCCCTCCTCGGGGATGTTGAGGCGGGTCTCCTCGACGGCGGTGTCACCGAGCTTCTGGGGCACGACCTGCTCGCCGGGGTAGATCACCGTCAGCGCGATCTGCTCGGCGACGTCCCCGGTGGTGACCAGCGCCCCCGGCAGCACCTGGCCGCGCGGCACGGCCTGCAGCGCCAGCTTGCCCGCGGCCGCGGCGTCGGCGATGCGCTCGCCACGCTCGATCTGGGCGGTCGCCACGAGGACCTCGGTCGTCTCGAACCGCTCCTCGGCGCGGTTGTCGGCGCCACGGACGTACAGGAAGACCAGCACCGTCCCCAGCGCGGCGACCACGGCGGCCGCGACCAGGAGAACCCTGCGTCGGTCCATCGGTGAGCCTCTCGTTCGTGGGGACGAGGGGTCCCCACCCCCATGCCCCATGCCATGCAGGGACACCGAGGCGTCCCCCTCCGCGATCATGCTAGGGACCAACGGCCCTGGTGAGGGGGGTTTTCACCCAATTGCCGACGGCACCGGTCCGAGGACGCCGTGCACCGGTGGAGAGGGCGTGGAGAGGGCGCGGAGGGCTCAGCGGTAGAGCGCGTCGACGTACGCCCGGGACTCCCGCACCACGACGGAGCGGCGCAGCTTGAGGCTGGGCGTGAGCTGCCCGCCCTCCTCGGTCCACTCCTCGGCGAGGACGGTGAACTTGCGGATCGACTCGGCCTTCGAGACGGCCTTGTTGGCCTCCTCGACGGCTTCCTCCACCGCGGCCCGGACCTCGGGGCCGTCGAGGAGCTTCTCCGGCGAGCCGGACAGCCCGTGCGTCTGCGCCCAGACCGCCAGGGCCTCCCGGTCGATGGTGACCAGGGCGCCGATGAAGGGCTGGCCGTCGCCGACCACGAGGCACTGGTCGACCAGGGGGTGGGCTCGGACCCGGTCCTCGAGCACCGCGGGGGCCACGTTCTTGCCACCGGCGGTCACCAGGATCTCCTTCTTGCGACCGGTGATCCGCACGAAGCCCTCGTCGTCGACCTCGCCGACGTCGCCGGTGTGGAACCAGCCGTCGCGCTCCAGGGCCTCGGCCGTGGCCTCCTCGTTGCCCCAGTAGCCGGCGAAGACCTGGCCGCCGCGGAAGAGCAGCTCGCCGTCCTCGGCCACCCGGACAGCCGTGCCCGGCAGCGGGCGTCCGACGGTCCCGATGCGGTGGGCCCCGGGCAGGTTGACGCTGAGGGCGGCGGTGGTCTCGGTGAGCCCGTAGCCCTCGAGGATGGTCAGCCCCACGCCGCGGTAGAAGTGGCCGAGCCGCTCGCCCAGGGGAGCGCCGCCGGAGACGGCGAAGGTGCAGCTGCCCCCGAGGGCGGCGAGCAGCTTGCCGTAGACCAGCCGCTGGAAGAGCGCGTGCTCGGCGCGCACCCGCACGGGGACCCGGCCCTTGTCCTGGGCCCGCGACCAGGCGATCGCGGTCTCGGCAGCGCGGTCGAAGACCTTCCCGCGCCCCTCGGCAGCGGCCTTCTGCGAGGCGGTGTTGAAGACCTTCTCGAAGACCCGCGGAACGGCGAGGATGAACGTCGGCTGAAAGGACTGCAGGTCCGGGAGCAGGTTCTTCACGTCCGGGCTGTGGCCCAGGCGGGCGCGCGACATCACGCTGCCCACCTGGATGATCCGGGCGAAGACGTGGGCGAGCGGCAGGAAGAGCAGCGTCGAGGCGCCCTCGGTGTCGAAGAGCGACTCCAGCTCCTCGGTGGCGACGCCCAGCTCGAAGAGGAAGTTGCCGTGCGTGAGCATGCAGCCCCTGGGCCGTCCGGTCGTGCCGGAGGTGTAGATGATCGTGGCCAGGTCCAGCGGGGTGGTGGCCGTGCGCCGCTGCTCGAGCACCTCGTCGGTCACGTCCTCGCCCAGGCGGCGCAGCACGTCCACGCCGTTGTCGGCGAAGGACCACACGTGCCGCAGGTCCTCCAGCCCGGCGCGGGCGGCGGAGACCCGCGCGGTGTGGTCGGGGCCCTCGGTGACGACCGCGACCGCCGCGGAGTCGGCGAGGATCCACGCGACCTGCTCCTCGGAGGAGGTCTCGTAGACGGGCACGGTCACCGCGCCTGCCCACCAGATGGCGTAGTCGAGCAGCGTCCACTCGTAGCGGGTCTTGGACATGAGAGCGACCCGGTCGCCGGTCTCGACGCCGGCGGCCACCAGGCCCTTGGCCACGGCGCGCACCTCGGCGGCGAACTGCGCGGCCGTGACGTCGCTCCAGCCGCCGCTACCGTCGGGGCGGCTCATCACGACGGCGTCCGGGGCCTCGGCCTCGTTGCGGACGACGGCGTCGGTGAGGTTGCCGGTGGTGGGGACCTCGACGGTCATGGGCGTCGAGTACTCGCGCACAGCGGGCTCCTCGTTCCTGGTCTGGTGGACGTGCCCGGGCACGTTACCGCCGTCGGCGCCGTCCACCTCATCCGGTACGCTCGCGCAGCCGGACCGGGCCCGCTCCGGCCGCACCGCTGTGGCCGCGGTCACGGTCCGGGACGAGGCTGGACGAGGGCTCGACGAGCCGAACGAGGGAGTCGCAGTGGCTGAGCAGACCACGTCGTCGATCGTGATCGACGCCGCACCGTCGGACGTGATGGCCGTGATCGCCGACTTCCCGGCGTACCCCGCCTGGGCGAAGGGCGTCACCGTCGCCGACGTGCGGGCCACCGGCCCCGACGGTCGGGCCGAGCAGGTCTTCTTCGCCCTCGACGTCTCCCCGATCAAGGACGAGTACACCCTCGCCTACACCTGGGACGGCGACCGCGAGGTCACCTGGACCCTGGTGGAGGGCAAGATGCTGCGCGCCCTCGACGGCGCCTACGTGCTGCGCGACAAGGGCGGCTCGACCGAGGTCACCTACCGCCTGGCCCTCGACGTCTCGATCCCGCTGATCGGGATGCTCAAGCGCAAGGGCGAGAAGATCCTCATCGACACCGCGCTCAAGGGGCTCAAGAAGCGCGTCGAGCAGCTGGGCTGAGCCCGCTGGTGCGCATCCTCCTCTTCACCGGCAAGGGCGGTGTCGGCAAGTCCACCGTGGCGTCCGGCACGGCCGCGCTCGCCGCTGCCGACGGCCACCGCACGCTGGTGCTCTCGACCGACGCTGCCCACTCGCTGGCCGACGCCTTCGGGGCGCCGGTAGGGCCGGAGCCCACCGAGGTGGCGCCCCGGCTGTTCGTCCAGCAGGTCGACGCCCAGCTGCGGTTCCAGCAGTCCTGGGCCGACATCCAGCGCTACCTCCTCTCGGTCCTCGACGTGGCCGGCGTCGACCCCGTGGCCGCCGAGGAGCTGACCGTCATCCCCGGTGCCGAGGAGGTCCTCGCGCTGCTGGAGCTGCGCCTGCAGGTGCTCTCGGGCGCCTGGGACGTCGTCGTCGTCGACTGCGCCCCCACCGCCGAGACCCTGCGGCTGCTCGCACTGCCCGAGGCGCTGGGGTGGTACATGCAGCGCGTCCTGCCCGCCGAGCGGCGCATCGTCAAGGCGCTCAAGCCGGTCCTGCAGCGGGCCGCCGGCGTCCCCATGCCCGGCGACGACGTCTTCGACGCGATCGAGCGCCTCCACGCCGAGCTCGACGAGGTGCACGCGCTGCTCTCCGGGCCCGATGCCTCCGTGCGGCTCGTCCTGACCCCGGAGACCGTCGTGCTGGCCGAGGCGCGCCGCAGCTACACCAACCTCTCGCTCTTCGGCTACCGCGTCGACGGCGTCGTGGCCAACCGGGTCTTCCCCGCCGGCGGCGACGCCTGGCGCGAGGGCTGGGTCGCGGCCCAGGACGCCGTGCTCGGCCAGGTGGCGCAGTCCTTCGCCGGTCTGCCGGTCTGGCGCTCCGAGTACCGCGCCGTCGAGCCCGTGGGTGTCGACGCGCTGCGCACCCTCGCCGCCGAGGTGTACGCGGGCTCCGACCCGCTCGCCGCGCCGCGCGGCGAGGGGCCCTTCCAGGTCACCCGCACGGACGCCGGCGCCGTGCTGAGCCTCGCGCTGCCCTTCGTGACGCGCGCCGAGGTCGACCTGGCCCGCAACGGCGACGAGCTGGTCGTGACCGTCGGGTCCTACCGCCGGCTGCTGACCCTGCCCTCCGGGCTGTCCCGGCTGCGGGTCGCGGGCGCGCGGGTCGAGGACGGTCGGCTGCAGGTCCGCTTCACCGACCCCGCGGCGACAGCCGCAGCCGCAGCCGCGCCCGCCGCCGCCGTACGCCGTCAGCAGGCGGCCCGCCGATGAGCCAGCCGCCGCCCACCGGCCCCGGACGTCCCACGCCTCCCGGGGGACCGGGCGACCCCGAGGACCTCGGCACCGTGGCCGAGGAGGCCGCCAAGCTGCTCGGCGCCCTCGGCGACTGGGCCCGCGACCAGGGCACCGACTGGGCCCAGGGCGCAGCCGGCCTCGCCGACCACGCCGCCACGACGGCCCGCCAGGTGCGCGAGCACCTCGACGACAACCTCGCCACCGGCAGCGAGGAGTGCCGCTACTGCCCCGTGTGCCGCACCATCCACGCCGTGCGCCAGATGAGCCCCGAGGTCAAGGCGCACCTCACCACCGCGGCGACCTCGCTGCTGCAGGCGGCCGCCGGCGTCATGGCCACCCAGGTGCCCTCCGGCTCGACGGGCGCTCAGCCCGGGCGCTCGGGCGTCGAGCACATCGATCTCGACGACGACGGGTCCGACGACCCGGCGGACCCGGGGTCCCAGAGCGAGCAGCACGACCAGACCGACCCGACCGACCCCGATCCGGAGACCCACGCGTGAGCCTGACCTGCGGCATCGACATCGGCGGCACCAAGATCCTCGGTGGGGTCGTCGACGAGGACGGCGCGATCCTCGCCGAGCTCCGGGTGGAGTCCCCGGCCAGCGACGAGGAGGCGATCGAGCGCGCCGTCTGCGACCTCGTGCGCCGGCTCTCGGCCGACCACGCGGTGGAGGCGGTCGGCGTCGGCGCCGCCGGCTACGTCGACAAGGCCCGCTCGACGGTGATGTTCGCGCCCAACATCGCGTGGCGCGACGTGCCGCTGCGTGCCGAGCTCGAGCGCGACCTCGGCCTGCCGGTCGTGGTGGAGAACGACGCCAACGTCGCGGCCTGGGGCGAGTTCCGCTTCGGCGCGGGCGCCGACGTCGACGACCTGCTGCTGGTCACGGTCGGCACCGGCGTGGGCGGCGGCCTGGTGCTCGACGGCTCGCTCTACCGCGGCGCCTTCGGCGTCGGCGCGGAGATCGGCCACATGCGCGTGGTCCCCGGCGGCATCCTGTGCGGCTGCGGCAACCACGGGTGCTGGGAGCAGTACGCCTCCGGCTCGGCGATGGTCCGCGAAGCCCGCTCCGAGGCCCGGGGCGGGTCGCTGCTGGCCCGGCACCTGCTCGACCTGGCCGGCGGCGACGCCGACCGGATCACCGGGCCGCTCATCACCGAGGCCGCCCGCGGCGGCGACCCGTTCTCGACCGAGCAGCTGGCCACCCTCGGCCGCTGGCTCGGCGAGGGCATCGCCTCCCTCACGGCGGTCCTGGACCCCGCCGTCTGCGTCATCGGCGGGGGCGTCAGCGAGGCCGGCGACCTGCTGCTCCAGCCGATCCGCCAGGCCTTCGCCGGCCAGCTCACCGGGCGCGGCCACCGCCCCAACCTCGAGATCCGCAAGGCCCGCCTGGGCAACCGCGCCGGCCTGATCGGCGCCGCCGACCTGGCCCGGCGCTGAGCGGCCCACGGTGAGCGGCCCGACGGTGTCGCTGGTCCAGGCCGCCGGGGCGGCCCTCCGCGCGCCCGTCGGCGGCGCCCCGGTCGTCGGGGTGGACGTGGGCGGGACCAAGGTGATGGCAGCCGAGGTCGGGCCCGACGGCACCGTCCTGCGCGTCGCCCACCGCGCCACGCCCGGTCGCCGGGTCGACGTCGCGCTGCTCGAGGACGCGCTGACCGAGGCCGTCCGCGAGGTCGCCGCGGGTCGTCGCCTCGCCGGCGTCGGCCTGGCCGCTGCCGGGTTCGTCGACGCCGCGGGGGAGCGGGTCATGTTCGCCCCGCACCTGCCCTGGCGGGGCCAGCAGGTGCGGGCCCGGCTGGCCGAGCGCTGGCAGGTGCCGGTCCTGCTCGACAACGACGCCAACTGTGCGGCCCGCGCGGAGGCGGCGTACGGCGCCGCGGTCGGCGCGCGCGACGCGCTGGTCGTCACGCTCGGCACCGGCATCGGCGGCGCGGTCGTCCTCGACGGCGAGCTGCACCGCGGGCGCAACGGCATGGCCGGGGAGTTCGGGCACATGCAGGTCGTGCCCGACGGTCGCGCGTGCGAGTGCGGCGGGCGGGGCTGCTGGGAGCAGTACTCCTCCGGCAACGCCCTGGTCCGGCATGCCCGCGCCGTCCTGGCCGAGCCCGGCGCGGTGGGCCCGTTGCTCGACCTGGCCGAGGGCGATCCTGCGTTGGTCGACGGCCCGATGGTCACCCAGGCCGCCCGGGCCGGCGACCCCGTCGCGCTGGCGGCCTTCGCGAGCGTCGGCGGCTGGCTCGGCACGGGTCTGGCCAACCTGGTCGCGGCCCTCGACCCCGAGGTCGTGGTGGTCGGCGGTGGCGTCTCGGCCGCCGACGAGCTGCTCCTCGAGCCGGCCCGGCACGCCCTGGCCGCCTCGCTCGTCGGCGCCGAGGATCGCGTCGTCCCGCCGGTGCTGCGTGCCGCCCACGGCCCCGAGGCCGGCGCCGTCGGCGCGGCCAGCATGGTCCGCGACGCGCTCGGTCGTGGGCTGCGCCCGCGGCGGGCCCGGCGCTCGCGTCGCCGGCGCTAGCCCGTCGGCGCCACTACACCCGCGAGCCGTCGTCCCAGGGCTCTCGCGGCTCCTTGGGCATCCTGGCGACGAGGTAGCAGAACCCACCCACGAACCAGGCGATCATCAGGTAGCCCACCCAGTCCGGCAGGTCGAGGCCCAGCACGAGCGAGACCAGCAGGAGGATCGGGGAGCCGATGACGCCCATCCAGGCGATGCCGCGGTCCGGCTCGGGGATGGGCAGCGGCGGCGGGGGCGGCGGCACGTAGGAGTCGGCGTCCTCGGCGTACGCCGGGGTCGGCTCGTCCGGCTCGTCCTCGACCCACGCGGCCGGGTCGTCGCGGCGAGCGGCTGCCGGTGGCGCGGTGGGAGGGACGGCCGGTGGCACGGCCGGGTCGTCGTCGAGCTCGGCGCGCTCGCCGAAGTTCTCCACGATCGCGCGCCAGGCGTCGTCCTCTCCCTCGCGCTGCACCCGGCCAGCCTAACGAGGGACGGCCAACCGACCTACGCCGAGCCCTCGACGCCGGCCACCCGCCGGGCGAAGGCCGCGGACTCCTCGACGATGGTGTCGAGGTCGTGGTCGAGCGTCGCGACGTGGTAGCTCTCGGGGAGCCGCACGACACGGACCTCCCCGGAGACCCCCGAGGTGATGAGTGGCTCGGAGGAGTCGTCGACGACGTGGTCGACGGTCGAGCGCAGGTAGAGCACCGGCACCCGCACCTTCGGCAGGTCGGCGACCAGCGGGCCCCAGGCCTGCATCATCGAGTGCACCGCCCGGAGCGGGGTGCGGGTGTAGCCGTGCTCCTCGACCCCCGGCTTCTTGATGTCGTTGGCGATGCCGGGGAACGAGGGGACCACGTGCTTGAGCACGGGCAGCAGCTTCACGTCGAGCCGCTTCGTGGCGACGGCGGGGTTGACCACGACGACGCCGGCGATCGACGGCTCGTCGGCGGCCAGCCGCAGCACGAGGGCACCGCCCATCGACAGCCCGGCGGCGACCACCACGTCGGTGCGGGCGGCGAGCCGGCCGTGGGCGGCCCGGAGCTCGGCGTACCAGTCCGACCAGCGCTTGGTGTTGAGCTCCTGCCACGTGGTGCCGTGCCCGGGCAGGCGCGGCACCTCCACGGCGTACCCCTGCGCGGCCAGCGCCTCGGCCCACGGCTTCATGGACGCCGGCTGGCCGGTGAACCCGTGGCACAGCAGCACCCCGATCCGGCGCCCGCCGGTGGCGGCGGGGTCGGCGTCGGTGGCGAGGGGCTCGGCGAGGGGGTGCAGCGGCAGCGCGGTCATGGCGCGATCCTGCCGCACGCCGGGGGTCGGCGTGGCGCGACCCGGCAACCTCCGCGTATCTCGATCGGCCGGATCTGCCCTAGGGTGGCCGGGTGTTCTACTGGTTCCTCAAGTGGGTCGCCATCGGGCCGCTGCTGCGCGTGGTCTTCCGTCCCCAGACCGAGGGCGCCGAGCACGTCCCCGAGGAGGGGCCGGCGATCCTGGCGAGCAACCACCTGTCGTACGCCGACTGGCTGTTCATGCCGCTCACGCTGAACCGCCGCGTCACGTTCGTGGCCAAGGCCGAGTACTTCACCGGCAAGGGCGTCAAGGGCTGGCTGCAGCGCACGTTCTTCTCCGGCTCCGGCCAGGTGCCGATCGACCGCGCCGGTGCCGACGCCGCCGCCGGCGCGCTGCTCTCGGCCAAGCGCGTCCTCGGCGAGGGCGGTCTGTTCGGGATCTACCCCGAGGGCACCCGCTCCCACGACGGCAAGCTCTACCGCGGCAAGACCGGCGTCGCCCGGCTCGCGCTCGAGACCGGTGTGCCGGTCATCCCGGTCGCCGTCGTCGGCACCGACGTCGTGGCGCCCCCGGGCAAGAAGTTCGGCTCCTTCACCCGACCCGTCGTGCGCTTCGGTCCGCCGCTGGACTTCTCGCGCTACGAGGGCCTGGAGAACGACCGCTACATCCTCCGCTCGATCACCGACGAGATCATGTACGAGATCATGCGGCTCTCCGGCCAGGAGTACGTCGACATGTACGCCACCCGCGCCAAGGAGCTCTCCAAGACCGAGGCGGCCGAGGCCGCCGCGGCGGGCTCCACCGGTCCCGCTGGGGAGCGGAAGGCGTCCTGACGCCGCACCAGGAGCCCCACCCGGGCGGCGAGCCCGCCGCCCTCGTCGTCGAGGACCGGATCTTCCGGGCGCTCGCTGTCCTGCGGGCGGTCCTGGTGCTCAACACCGTCGGGGTCGGGCTGTGGACCCGCGACGAGCTCGACCGGCCCTGGGTCGGTGCGCTGGCGGTCGGTGCGATCGTGCTGTGGTCGCTCGCCGTCACCGCGGCGTACGCCGACGCCGCCCGCCGCACGCCGCCGATGCTGGCCGCCGACCTGGCTGTCGCCCTGGGGGCCCTGCTCGCGACGCCGCTGGTCAAGGCCGACGGCTTCGACGCGACGCTTGCGGGCTACTGGGTCATGTCGCCGATGTTCGCCTGGGCCGCCCGCTGGGGCTGGCGGGGCGGGCTCGCCGCCGGGCTGTCCGTCGGTGCCGCCGACCTGCTCATCCGCGACGAGCTGACCCAGGTCACCTACGGCAACGTCTTCCTGCTGGCGATCGGTGGGCCGGTCGTGGGCTACCTCGTGGAGTCATTGCAGCGCTCGGCCGTGCAGCGCGACCGGGCCGAGCGCGAGGCGGCTGCCGCGGCCGAGCGCGCGCGGCTGGCACGGGCCGTCCACGACGGCGTGCTGCAGGTCCTGGCGCTGGTGCAGCGCCGCGGCGGCGAGGCGGGCGCGACCGACCCGCGGCTCGCCGAGCTGGGCCGGCTCGCCGGGGAGCAGGAGGAGGCGTTGCGCGCGCTGATCCGGGCCCAGGACCGGGTGGTGCCGCCGGTTGCCGTTGCCGCCGGGGGCGCCGCCGTGGCATCCGTGGCCGACCTGGCCGCCGCGCTCGCCACCCTGGAGTCGCCGCGGGTGGTCGTGTCCCTGCCTGGTGGATCGGTCCTGCTGCCCGAGGCGCAGGTGCTCGAGGTGCGGGCTGCGGTCGCGGCGTGCCTGGACAACGTCGAACGGCACGCCGGCCCCGACGCCCGCGCCTGGGTGCTCCTGGAGTCCCTGCCCGGGGCCGTGACGGTCTCGGTGCGCGACGACGGCCCCGGCATCCCCGACGGGCGCCTGGCGCGCGCCACCGCGGAGGGACGGCTCGGGGTGACTGGGTCGATCGAGGGTCGGCTGCGCGACCTCGGCGGCCGCGCCGACCTCGCCACCGGGTCGTGGGGCACCGAGTGGACCCTCACGCTGCCCGTCTCCCCAGCCACCTCGCCCGGAGGAGCGCCCACGTCGTGACCATCCACACCGAACACCCCTTCACCGACCCCCACCCCGATCCCGTACGCCGCTTCCGCGGCCGGCTCGGCGGTGCCGTCACGTTGTGGACCTCGGGGTCCGGTGCCGACCGCGCGGGTCTGACCGTCTCCTCGCTCGTCGTGGCGCTGGGGCGACCGGCCCACGTGGTCGGGCTGCTCGACCCCGACGCCGACCTCACCGAGGCGCTGCGCGACACCGGGTGCGTGGTCATGCAGGTGCTCTCCTGGGCCGACCGCTCGTTGGCCGAGGTCTTCGCCGGCCAGGCGCCGCTGCCTGGCGGGCCCTTCCGCGCCGTGGAGTGGGAGGAGACACCCTGGGGGCCGCGGCTCGCCACTGCCGGCACCTGGCTGGGTGCCGAGCTGGTGGAGGAACGCGAGCTGGGCTGGTCCGCGCAGGTGACGTGCCGCATCGCCCACGTCGAGGTCGCCGACGACCCGCCGAGCGGGGCGCTGGGCCACCGCCGGGGTCGGTGGCTGTCGCTGGGACATGGCCTAGGGTCCGACGCGTGAGCGAGCAGCCGCTGCGGGTCATGGTGGTCGACGACCACCCGATGTGGCGCGACGCGGTGGAGCGCGACCTCGCCGGTGCCGGCTTCGACGTGGTGGCGGTCGCGGCCGACGGGGACCAGGCGATCGCCCGGTTCCCCGCCGCCCGGCCGCAGGTCGTCGTGCTGGACCTGCAGATCCCCGGTCCCAGCGGGGTCGAGGTGGCCGAGCGGGTGCTGCGCCACGACCCCTCGGCACGGGTGCTGATCCTCTCGGCCAGCGGGGAGCAGGACGACGTGCTGGCCGCGGTCAAGGCCGGCGCGACCGGCTACCTCGTGAAGTCGGCCTCCCGCGAGGAGCTGATCGACGCCGTGCGCCGGACCGCCGCGGGCGACCCCGTCTTCACGCCCGGGCTGGCCGGGCTGGTGCTGGGGGAGTACCGCCGGCTCTCCGACCCGACCCCCTCGGGCCCGGAGGTCCCGCAGCTGACCGAGCGGGAGACCGAGGTGCTGCGGATGGTCGCCACCGGCATGTCCTACAAGCAGATCGCCGAGCGGTTGGTGCTCTCCCACCGCACGGTGCAGAACCACGTGCAGAACACGCTGCGCAAGCTCCAGCTGCACAACCGGGTCGAGCTGACCCGCTGGGCGATCGAGCAGGGGCTGGAGGAGTGAGCCCGGACCCCGCCGGGGACGGCTCCGCCGAGGAGACCGAGCAGCTGCTCGCCCTCGCCGAGCGGCTCTACGGGCTCCCGTTGCCGGACTTCACCCCCGCGCGTGACGAGCTGGTCAAGCGGCACAGGGGGACGCCGCTGGCGGCGCGGTTGAAGGCGCTGCGCAAGCCCGCTACCGCTGCCTGGGTCGTCGACCTGCTGGTGCGGCACGAGACCGAGCAGGTCGAGCAGGTGCTCGCGGTCGGTGCGGCGCTGCGGTCGGCCCAGGAGTCCATGTCGGCCGACGACCTTCGTGCGCTCACCAAGCAGCGCCGTCAGCTGACGGCCGCCGTCACGACGACGGCGAGGGGGCTGGCGCGCTCCCACGGGTTGAAGGTGACCCAGGCCGTCGCCGACCAGGTCGAGGCCACGCTCACGGCCGCCATGGTCGACGCGGAGTGCACCCGTGCCGTCCGCAGCGGGCTGCTCGTCGCGCCGCTGGCCAGCACGGGCGTGGACGAGGTCGACGTGGCGGCCGCGGTCGCGCTTCCCGAGGCACTCGGCTTTGAGGCGGCACCCGCTCCGCAGGCCGAGCCGGCCGGGCGGCCCGCGCTCACCGTCGTACCCGACCCCGAGGCGGACGCCAAGGCCCGTCGGGCCGCCGAGGACGCCCTCGCCGAGGCCGACTCGGGACTGGCCGATGCCGAAGAGTCCTTGGCCGAGGTGCAGTCCGAGGTCGGTGAGCTCGAGGCCCGCGCGCTCGAGCTGCAGGCCGAGATCGACGAGCTCAAGCGCCGGCTCGCCGAGCTGGAGTCCGACGCCGACGACGTCGACGACGCGCTCGAGGAGGCCGAGGCCGCTCGCGACGAGGCGCAGGCCGCCCGGGACGAGGCCCGCGCGGCCCGGGACGAGGCGGCACGGGCGCTGGAGCGGTTGCCGTCGCACTGAGCGGCGTGCGCGACCGGCTCGTAGCCGCAAGGACCGAACAGCCCGAGAAGCTGCGTGCTGCGCGTGAGAGGGGGCGTTCGCCTGCGCGTGCGGTCCTCGTGGCCACGGATCGGCCGATCGTCAGAGCAGCGCCCAGCCCTTCGAGCGCTCGACCGCCTCGGTCCAGCGCCGGTGGGCGGCGTCGGCGGCGGCCCGGTCGGGCGAGGGGGCGAAGGAGCGGTCCAGCTGCCAGGTCTCGCGCAGCTCGTCGGTGGAGCCCCACACGCCGACGCCGAGCCCGGCGAGGAACGCCGCACCGAGCGCGGTGGTCTCCGTCAGGCGAGGTCGCTCGACGGTGAGCCCGAGCTGGTCGGCCTGCAGCTGGCAGAGCAGGTCGTTGGCGCAGGCCCCGCCGTCGACGGCCAGCGACGTCCGCGCCGGCATCGTCTCGATGACGTCGCGCACCTCGAAGGTGATCGCCTCGAGCGTGGCGCGCACGAGGTGGGACCGGGTCGTGCCGCGGGTGATGCCCAGGATGGTGCCGCGGGCGTGCGGGTCCCAGTGCGGGGCGCCGAGCCCGGTGAGGGCGGGGACGAAGACCACGCCGTCGGAGGAGTCCACCGTGGCCGCGATCGCCTCGGTCTCGGCCGCCGAGCCGACGATCTGCAGCCCGTCGCGCAGCCACTGCACCGCCGCCCCGGTCACGAAGATCGCGCCCTCGAGGGCGTAGGTCAGCTCACCGGAGGGAGAGCGCCAGGCGGCGGTGGTGAGCAGTCCCGCGTCGGAGCGCACCAGCTCCGAGCCGGTGTTGGTGAGGATGAAGGACCCGGTGCCGTAGGTGCACTTCGCGTCGCCCTCGTCGAAGCACGTCTGCCCGAAGAGCGCCGACTGCTGGTCGCCGGCGATGCCCGCGATCGGCAGCTCGAGGTCGAGGAAGGACCTCGGGTCCGAGAGCGCGACCTCGCCCCAGGAGGGCACGAGGTCCGGCAAGGCGTCGCGTGGCACGCCGAAGATCCCGCACAGCTCCTCGGACCAGTCGCCGGCGGCGAGGTCGAAGAGCAGCGTGCGGCTGGCGTTGGAGACGTCCGTGACGTGGTGCAGTCCGCGGGTCATCCGGGCGATGAGGTAGGAGTCGACCGTGCCGACGGCGTACCTGCCCTCCTCGACCAGGGCCCAGGTGCGCGGCTCCTCCTCGGCCAACCAGCGCAGCTTGGTGCCGGAGAAGTAGGGGTCCAGGCGCAGCCCGGTGAGCTCGCTGACCCGGTCCTCGTGGCCCTCGTCGCGCAGCCGGGTGCAGATGTCGGCGGTGCGACGGTCCTGCCAGACGATCGCGCGACGTGGCGAGCCGAGGGTCTCGCGGTCCCAGAGCAGCACGGTCTCGCGCTGGTTGGTGATGCCGATGGCGCGCAGCTGCGAGGCGTCGAACCGCGCCAGCGCCGCCCTCGTGGCCTCCAGGGTCGCCTGCCAGATCTCCTCCGGCGCGTGCTCGACCCAGCCCGGCCTCGGGAAGTGCTGGGCGAACTCCTGGTAGCCCTTGGCCACGATGTCGCCCTGCGGCGAGACGACGACCGCCGTGACCCCCGTCGTGCCGGCGTCGATCGCCAGGACGCTCACGACGCGGACCCGCCGTCCTCGCCGCGGGCGATGGCGAGCACCCGTCGGTCGATCCACGACAGGTCGTCGGCCACGCGCATCTCGTAGTTCTCGGTGCCGACCCATGCGTGCAGGTCGCGGTGGCCGCCCGCCCGGGCCATCGCCTCGAGCTCCTCGCGCAGCTCGGGGGTCACCGGCACCTTCTCCTCCTCGGTGGAGGCGGTGAGGTAGAGGTCGTTGAGGTCGAGCAGCCGCGCGAGCTCCTGGACCGGCGCGGCGTGGTCGTCCACGCGCAGGTCGCAGGCGATGTCGTCGCCACCGCCGTACCCCGCCCCCTCGCGCACCACCAGCAGGGCTGCGGACTGGCGGCCCCGGCTGTCGCCGCCCGCCTCGTCGCCGGCGGCCAGCGCCGCGAGCAGCCGGTGGGCCAGCGGCACCGAGTCGTCGGTGGCCAGGAACGCCGCCTCCATCGCGAGCACGACGTCCTCGCCGGTGAGGATGTTGCCCTGGATCGCGTAGCCCTCACCGGTCACGCCCCCGGCCCAGTCCAGGCAGGCGCTGCCGGTGTGGGTGGCCGCCCCGCCCTCGACGTCCACGATGCCCACCTGCCGGTGGTCGCGGCCCGGGTCCTCCTCGAGCAGCCGCTGCAGCGCGATCGAGGCGTTCGCGCCCTCGTCGAGGTGCGCCAGCGCCAGACCCTTGTAGGCGACGTTCGCGTCGGCCTGCGTGGCGATCGCCCCGACCTGGGCGACCGCAGCGGGCACGGCGCTGCCGACCGCCAGGAACTTCGACGCGACCGCCACCCCCCACTCGGCTTCCTCGGGGTCGGGGTGTCCGGACCTGGCCACGATCGAGAAGGTCATGCGCGGGACCCTAGGACATCCGGCCACCCCGGGTGGGGTGTGACCCGGGTCATGTGTCGCTAGGGTCGGTGCATGCGAGTGGGAGTCCTGACCGGAGGCGGGGACTGCCCCGGCCTCAACGCCGTCATCCGTGCCGTGGTCCGCAAGGGCGTGCGCCAGCACGGGTTCGAGTTCCTGGGGTACCGCGACGGCTGGAAGGGCCCGCTCGAGGGCCTGACGATGCCCCTGGGCGTCGAGCAGTGCCGCGGGATCCTGCCGCGCGGCGGCACCATCCTGGGCTCCTCGCGCACGAACCCGTTCAAGCTCGAGGACGGCGTCCAGCAGATCACCGACAACCTGGCCCGCGACGGCGTCGACGCGCTGGTCGCGATCGGTGGCGAGGACACCCTCGGCGTCGCCACCAAGCTCGCCGACCTCGGCGTCAAGGTCGTCGGCGTCCCGAAGACGATCGACAACGACCTGTCCGGCACCGACTTCACCTTCGGGTTCGACACCGCGGTCAACATCGCCACCGACGCCATCGACCGGCTGCACACGACGGCCGAGTCCCACCACCGCGTGCTCGTCGTGGAGGTCATGGGGCGGCACGCCGGGTGGATCGCCCTGCACTCCGGCATCGCCGGCGGTGCGAGCGCCGTGCTCATCCCCGAGCAGCCCTTCGACATCGAGGCCGTGTGCCGCCACGTGGAGGCCCGCTTCGAGTCCGAGTACGCCCCGATCATCGTCGTCTCCGAGGGCGCGGTCCCGAAGGAGGGCGGCGACATGACGCTCGTCTCCGGGGAGAAGGACGACTTCGGCCACGTCCGACTCGGCGGCATCGGCGACCGGCTCGCCTCGGAGATCGAGCACCGCACCGGCAAGGAGGCGCGCGCGGTCGTGCTCGGACACATCCAGCGCGGCGGCACCCCGACGGCCTTCGACCGCTGGCTCGCGACCCGCTTCGGCCTGCAGGCCGCCGACGCCGTCGCCGAAGGCGACTTCGGCACGATGATGGCGCTGCGCGGCACCCGGATCGAGCGGGTCCCGCTCGCCGAGGGCACCGGCGTGCTGAAGACGGTCAGCCCCGAGGAGTACGCCGAGGCCGAGGTCTTCTTCGGCTGAGCCGTCTCGGCGTGCCCGGCCGTGGCCGGCCGGGCGAGCGGTCACACCAGCGAGGCGATGAGCTCCTCGACCCGCCCGCGGATCTCGTCGCGGATCGGGCGCACGGCCTCGATGCTCTGCCCGGCCGGGTCCTCGAGCACCCAGTCCTCGTAGCGCTTGCCCGGGAAGAACGGGCACTCGTCGCCGCATCCCATCGTGATGACCACGTCCGACTCCTCCACGGCCTCGGTGGTCAGGATCTTGGGCTGGGCTGCGGCGATGTCGATGCCCTCCTCGGCCATCGCGGCCACGGCGGCCGGGTTGACCTGGTCGGCGGGTTGCGAGCCGGCCGAGAGCACCTCGATCCGGTCGCCGGCCAGGTGCTGCAGGTAGCCCGCGGCCATCTGCGAGCGGCCGGCGTTGTGGACGCACACGAAGAGCACGGTCGGCTTGTCGGTGCGGGGGGAGTCGGGCGTGGTCGTCATGGTTCCTCCTGGTGGGGGTCAGATGCCGAGCTCGCGCAGCAGGGCGCTGACGCGGGTCTGCAGGTCCTCGCGGATCGAGCGGACCTGGTCCAGCGTCGCGTCGGCGGGATCGGCCACCGGCCAGTCCTCGTAGCGCTTGCCGGGGTAGACGGGGCAGGCGTCGCCGCAGCCCATCGTCACGATGACGTCAGCAGCACGTACGACGTCGTCGGTGAGGGGCTTGGGATAGGCCTCGGTGAGCTCGATGCCGCGCTCGGCCAGCACGTCCACGACGACGGGGTGGATCCGGTCGGCGGGGGCGGACCCGGCGGTCCGCACGTGCACGCGGCCGCCGGAGAGGTGCTCCGCGAGCGCAGCCGCCATCTGCGAGCGGCCGGCGTTGTGGACGCAGACGAAGAGCAGCTCGGGCACCGGCTTGGCGAGCCTGCCCTCGGCCTGGGCGGCCGCTCGCAGCTGCTCCTCGGCGAAGCGCTGCACGAGCACGGGCAGGTAGTCGGTGAAGCGGGCGTGCGGCTCCAGGTCGGCCCTGGCCAGGTCCACCGCCGCGCTGATCTCGGCACGGTCGAAGACGTGGTCGTAGCGGTAGGTCAGGTCCTCGACGATGCGGGTCCACTGGGCTGCGAGCCCGTGGGCGGTGGTCACGATCGGTCTCCAGGCTGGTCGACGGGGGCGGTGTCAGCAGAGGTGGCGGGAGAGGTGGCAGTGGCGGTGGCGGCGTTGCGCAGGGACTCCGCGGGGTAGAGCAGCCGCACGAGCAGCACGGCGAGCCCGGCCCCGAGGAGCTGGAAGGCCAGGAACGGTGCGACCGAGCCGGGGGAGATCCCGGCGAAGGTGTCGGAGAACATCCGGGCCACCGTCACGGCCGGGTTGGCGAAGCTGGTCGAGCTGGTGAACCAGTACGCCGCGGTGATGTAGCCGCCCACGGCGTACGCGATGGTGTCGGTGCGCCCGGAGCGCACCGACCCGAAGATGACCACGAGCAGGCCCAGCGTCGCGACGACCTCGGCCAGCCACAGGTCCCCACCCGTGCGCTCCCGGGTGGAGATCGTGACCGCGTCGAGGTCGAACATCAGGTTCGCCACGACCGCGCCCACGACGCCGCCGGCGACCTGGCCGAGCACCAGGGGGACGGCGTCGCGCACGTGCAGCAGGCCCAGGACGACCTCGGCGAGGGTGACCAGCGGGTTGAACGCGGCCGAGACCGGCTGCAGCGCCAGGATCAGCGCCACCAGCGCGGCGCCCGTCACGATGCTGTTCTGCAGCAGCTGCAGGCCGACGTCGTCGGGGGAGAGGCGGGTCGCGGCGATGCCGGAGCCGATGACCGCGGCGACGAGGAAGGCGGTGCCCACGACCTCCGCAGCGACCTTCCGCAGGAGCAGGTCCCTGCCCATGGGCGGGCTCGAGCGGCGCGTCACCGGGCGACGCCGCCCAGCAGCGAGGCGACGTCGGCGAGGGCCGTCGTGCTGACCCGGTAGTAGACCCACACGCCGCGCTTGGACCGCTCCAGCAGCCCCACCTGGTGCAGCACCTTGAGGTGGTGGCTGATGGTGGGCTGGGAGAGCTCGAAGGCGTCGTTGAGGTCGCACACGCACGCCTCGCCGTCCTCGTGCGAGGCGACGAGGGACACCAGGCGCAGGCGCACCGGGTCGGCCAGTGCCTTGAGCAGCGGGGCGATCCGGTCGGCGGTGGCGGCGTCCAGCGGCTCGGCCGTCAGGGGGGAGCAGCAGGCGACGGTCTCGGCCGGGCTGGGCAGCACGGCGGGAGCGGACTTCGGCATGCGTCTATCTTCACATCCGTCGATGTCTCGGTCCGGCTGCCGCTCGGCGAACATCGGGTGAACGGTGGTCGGCGGCGCTCAGCACGTGCTTCCCCCCAGGGTCAGCAGGGCCGGTGAGGGTGCGCAGCAGCCGGCGTCGTCCGCCTCCGGCACGCCGTCCAAGGCCCCGGACCCGCCGCAGACGCCCGGTTCGGGCAGGACCAGCTCGACCCGGGCCGCCGCCTCGTGGTCGCCCACGATCGCCGCGACGATGCTGCGCACCTGCTCGAAGCCGGTGAGCGCGAGGAAGGACGGCGCACGGCCGTAGGACTTCATGCCGGCCAGGTAGAGCCCGGGTTCGGGCTGGGCCAGCTCGGCGGCGCCGTGCGGGTAGACGGTGCCGCAGGAGTGGACGTTGGGGTCGATGAGGGGGGCCAGCTGTCGGGGCGCCGACAGGACCGGGTCGAGGTCCAGCCGCACCTCGGAGAGCCAGCCGAGGTCTGGGCGGAAGCCGGTGACCACGACGAGCTCGTCGACCGCCTCGACCCGGCGGCCGTCGAGCCCGGTGACGACCAGGGCGCCCGGGTGCGCCTGGTCGTCCTCGACCGTGGCCGCGCGGAACCCGGTGACCGTGGTGACCGGACCCTGCTCGACGGCCCGGCGCGCGCTGCTCCCCAGCGCGCCGCGGGCGACGAGCTGGTCGTCGTCGCCACCGCCGAAGGCGGCGCTGGTCCCACCTCGTCGCACCAGCCAGGTGATCCGGGTCGAGGGCACCTCCTCGGCCAGTGCGGCGAGGGCGACCAGGGTGTTCTGCGCGGAGGCGCCGGTGCCGGCCACGACGACGTGCCGACCGGCGTACCTGCTGCGCACCGCGGGGTCTGCCAGGTCCGGCACGGCGTAGGCGATCCGGTCTGCGTGGGTGCGCTCTCCCTGCGCGGGGAGCCCGTCCGCGCCGAGCGGACCGTGGCCGGCCCAGGTGCCGGAGGCATCCACGACCGCGGCGGCCCGCAGCACGCCCTCCCCGCTCGGCCCCTCGACGTGGACCACGAACGCGGCGTCCGTGCGGCCGTCGTCGACCAGCCGGTCCCGGCCCTCGCGGGTCAGCCCGACGACGCGGTGGCCCGTGCGGACCTCGACCTCGCCCGTCGCCTCGAGCGCAGCCGCGAGCGGCAGGAGGTACGCCGTCGCCCACTCCTCCCCGGTCGGGTAGGTCGCCGCGTCCGGCCGGGTCCACCCCGAGCGGGTCAGGAGGACCTCGGCGGCCGGGTCCACGAGCTCGGCCCAGGACGAGAACAGCCGGACGTGCCCCCAGGCGCGCACGGCCGAGCCGACGGTGGGCCCGGCCTCCAGCACGACGGTCGGCAGTCCCCGGGACTGGGCGTGCGCGGCGGCAGCGAGCCCGATCGGGCCGGCGCCCACGACGGCGAGCGGCAGGGGGCTGGTGGGAGTGGTCACGGATGGCTCCAAAAAGATAGACGGGCGTCGATCTATGGTCGACGCGCCGAACATATCGATCAGAGTCGATGGATGCAAGCATCGAGGTCCATCGATGTACGGTGCTCGCGTGCCGAGCGACGTGCAGGTGCGCGAGATGCGCCCCGAGGACCTCGGGCAGGTGCGCGCGGTCTACGCCGAGGGAGTGGCCGGTCGGGGGGCCACCTTCGAGACCGAGGTGCCCGAGGAGTCGGTGCTGGCCGCGCGCTGGCTGCCCGACCACCGCTGGGTGGCCGAGCGCGACGGGCAGGTCCTGGGCTGGGCCGCCGTCTCGCCCGTCTCCACCCGCGCCTGCTACGCCGGGGTCGGGGAGTCGACGGTCTACGTCACCTCCGCCGCCCAGGGGTCCGGGGTCGGCCGGGCGCTGCTGGAGCACCTCGTGGACGCGGCGGACACCGGCGGGCTCTGGACCCTGCAGGCCTCGGTCTTCCCCGAGAACCTCGCCTCGCTGCACCTGCACCACGCCGTCGGGTTCCGCACGGTGGGGGTGCGCGCCCGCATCGCCCGTCTCGACGGACGGTGGCGCGACACGGTGCTGCTGGAGCGTCGCCGCGACGCAGGGCTCGACGGCCACGAGGAGACCGCCCCGACCACCAGCGGTTGAGGTGCGAAACCCGGTGGCCCGGGGGCCACGACGAGGGGCACCATCGGCCCGTGCAGCTCACCTTCACCGTCCTGGCCGACGAGCCCGGGCTCGCCGAGGCGATGTGGGCGATGCCGACGTCCTGGCCCGAGTTCATGCGCCACGACCCGATCGGCGGTCTCTTCTACGGACACGCCCAGACGCGGTTCGCGGAGTTCGTGCTGGTGGGTCGCGACCCCGAGGGCGAGGTCGCCGCGTGCGCGTACTCCGTCCCCTTCGTCCGCGCCGGCGAGGACCTGCCGGTCCACGGCTGGGACGCGGCCATCCGGTCGGGACTGCTCGCCAGCCTGGCCGGGGAGCGGCCCGACGCCGTCTCCGCCGTCGAGATCGCCGTGCGCCCTGACCTCCAGGGGACCGGGCTCTCCTCCCAGGCCCTGGTGGCCATGCGGGAGAACGCGGCGCGCCACGGCTTCGCCGAGCTGCTCGCCCCGGTGCGCCCCAACGGCAAGGCCGACCCCGACGAGCCGATGACGGCGTACGCCGCCCGCACCCGTGCCGACGGGCTGCCGCTCGACCCCTGGCTGCGCGTCCACGTGCGTGCCGGAGGGCGGATCGTGCAGGTGGCGCCGCGGTCGATGTGCATCCCCGGGACCGTCGATGAGTGGCGGGACTGGACCGGTCTGCCCTTCGACCGGACCGGGCCGGTGCACGTGCCGGGAGCGCTGGCGCCGGTGCACTGCGACGTCGAGCACGGCGTGGCGACCTACGTCGAGCCCAACGTCTGGGTCGTCCACCGCACCGGGGCCTGACCTCGGCCGACCGGGTGGTTTCCGCACCCTGAGGGCGGGGACAGGATGAGCGGTCGGCCGCCGCTGCCGGCGACGACCCGGACCGCACGGTCCGCCCGGACCCCAGGAGAGCGCATGAGCAGCGACACCGCGACCTCGCCCGAGACCCAGGACGGCGAGCTGCGCCGGGTCATCAGCCCCCGGCTGCTGCTGTTCTTCGTGATCGGCGACATCATCGGCGCCGGCGTCTTCGCCATCACCGGCGACGTCGCGGCCGAGGTGGGCGGCGTGGCGTGGCTGCCCTTCCTGGTCGCCTTCGCGGTGGCCGGGCTCACCGCGCTGAGCTACCTCGAGCTGGTCACCCGGCACCCGCAGGCCGCGGGGGCGGCGCTCTTCGTCCACAAGGCGTTCGGCATCCACTTCGTGACCTTCATCGTGGCCTTCGCGGTCGTGTGCTCCGGCATCACCAGCGCCTCGACGTCCTCGGGCCTGGTCGCCAGCAACCTGCTGCTCGGCGTGGACAACCTGGTCGGCGGGGTGCCGACCGGTACCGGCGCCACGCTCGCGGTGGCGCTCGTCTTCATGCTGGTGCTCGCGGCGGTCAACCTGCGCGGCGTGGGCGAGAGCGTGAAGCTCAACGTGGTGCTGACCAGCGTGGTGATGGTGGCCCTGGCCGTCATCATCCTCATCGGGGCCTGGGCCGCGGTGAGCGGCGAGGGCGACCCGGGCCGGATCGTCGTCTTCGAGACGCCGGGGGAGAAGTCGGCGTTCATCGCCGTCACGATCGCCACGACCGTCGCCTTCTTCGCCATGGTCGGGTTCGAGGACTCCGTCAACATGGTCGAGGAGGTGCAGGAGCCCTCGCGGACCTTCCCGCGGATGCTGCTGACCGGTCTCGGGATCTGCGCCGGCATCTACGTCCTGGTCGCGCTGGCCGTGGTCGTGGTGATCCCGCCCGGCGACATCCTGGACCCCGTCAACCCCGACGCGGGCATCCTGCTCGACGTCGTCCGCGTGGGTGCCCCGGGCCTGCCGATCGACGACGTCTTCCCGTTCCTGACGATCTGCGCCGTCGGCAACACGGCGCTCATCAACATGCTGATGGCCAGCCGCCTGGTCTACGGCATGGCCAAGCAGGACGTGCTGCCGCGCTCGCTCTCGGCGGTGCTGCCCGGCCGTCGTACGCCGTGGGCCGCGATCGCCTTCACCACCGCGATGGCCCTGGGCCTGATCACCTTCGTGCGGCTCCGCTCGGAGAGCGACGTCGTCACGGCCCTGGCTGGGACCACCGGTCTCCTCCTGCTCGCCGTCTTCACCGTGGTCAACGTCGCCTGCCTGGTGCTGCGACGGCGCGATCGCCGGCCGGGCGAGGCCTCGGAGCGGGAGGTCTTCCGGGCGCCGTCGTGGACGCCGTGGCTGGGTGCGGTCTCGGCCGCCTTCCTGGTCGGCCCGTGGGCCCGGGCCGCCGAGGACCACATCCAGTACCGCATCGCCGGCGTCCTGCTCGCGATCGGCGTCGTCCTGTGGGGACTCACCTGGCTGACCAACCGGGGCGTGCGCGCCAAGCGCACGGGCTTCCGCGACATCGACCACCTGGAGCAGTAGCCGCTGCCGCGGGCTCCGGCGCCGGGTCCACGCCTGCTCGCCGACTCGGAGCGGGCGGGGGAGCGGACGTACCCTGGAGGGGTGAGCATCCCCAGCCTCGAGGACCTGCACGCGATCGGCGCCCTCCAGCAGCCGACGTACCCCGACCGCGGGGCCCTCGACGACGCCGTGGCCCGCCTGCGCACGATGCCGCCGCTGGTCTTCGCCGGCGAGTGCGACGACCTCACCGACAAGCTGGCCGCGGTCACCCGCGGCGAGGCGTTCCTGCTCCAGGGCGGCGACTGCGCCGAGACCTTCGCCGACGTCACCGCCGACAACGTGCGCAACAAGCTGCGCGTGCTGCTGCAGATGGCCGTCGTGCTCACGTACGCCGGCTCCGTGCCGGTCGTGAAGCTCGGCCGGCTCGCGGGGCAGTACGCCAAGCCCCGCTCCTCCGACCTCGAGACCCGCGTGGTCGACGGCCAGGAGGTCACGCTCCCGGCGTACCGCGGCGACGCCGTCAACGGCTTCGACTTCACCCCCGAGTCGCGCATCCCCGACCCGCAGCGGCTGCTGGACGTCTACAACGCCTCGGCCGCGACGCTGAACCTCGTGCGCGCCTTCGTCACCGGTGGGTACGCCGACCTGCGCCAGGTCCACACCTGGAACACCGACTTCGTGAAGAGCTCGCCCGCGGGCCAGCGCTACGAGCAGCTCGCCGGCGAGATCGACAAGGCGCTGTCGTTCATGAAGGCGATCGGGGCCGACCCCGAGGAGCTGCGCCGCGTCGACTTCCACAGCAGCCACGAGGCGCTGCTCATGGAGTACGAGCACGCGATGACGCGCATCGACTCGCGCACTGACAAGCCCTACAACGTCTCGGGCCACTTCGTGTGGATCGGCGAGCGCACCCGCCAGCTCGACGGCGCCCACGTGGAGTACTTCCGCCACATCTCCAACCCCATCGGTGTCAAGCTGGGGCCCACCGCGACCGCTGACGACGCGCTCGCGCTGGCTGCCCGCCTCAACCCCGAGAACACCCCGGGCCGCCTCACCTTCATCACCCGCTTCGGCGCCGACAAGGTCCGTGACGGCCTGCCCGGCCTGGTCGAGAAGGTCACCGCCGAGGGCGTGCAGGTCGCCTGGGTCTGCGACCCGATGCACGGCAACACCTTCACCTCCTCCACCGGCTACAAGACCCGCCGCTTCGACGACGTCGTCGGCGAGGTCCAGGGCTTCTTCGACGTCCACCACGCCCTGGGCACCTGGCCCGGCGGCATCCTGGTCGAGATGACCGGCGACGACGTCACCGAGTGCATCGGCGGCGGCGAGGAGCTCGACGAGCACGGCCTGGCGCACCGCTACGAGTCGGTCGTCGACCCGCGCCTCAACCGCGTGCAGTCGCTCGAGCTCGCCTTCCACGTCGCGGAGATGTTGCGCGCAGGCACGGCCTGACCGGTCGGTGGTCGCGGGCCCTTAGGTTGGCTCGGTGATCGACCTCCGCTCCGACACCCTGACGAAGCCGACCGAGGCGATGCGCGCCGCGATGGCGCGCGCCGAGGTCGGCGACGACGTGTACGGCGAGGACCCGACGGTCCGGGCGCTCGAGGAGCGGGTCGCAGGGCTGTTCGGCCACGAGGACGCGCTCTTCACGCCCACGGGCTCCCTGGCCAACGTGCTGGCGGTCGGCCTCCTGGTCGCCCCCGGGCAGGAGGTCCTCTGCGAGGCCTCGGCGCACATCGCCCGGGCCGAGCTGGGGGCGCACGGCGCGGTCAGCGGCGTCACGATGCGCACCTGGATCCACCCCACCGGGGGCTTCGACCTCGACGTCGTGCGCTCGCTCGTCGCGCCCGAGATGGGCCCGTTCTTCGTGCGGACCGCTGCCATCGCAGTCGAGAACACCCACAACTTCGCCGGCGGCACCGTCGTCGGCATCGAGGACCTGCAGGCCCTGCGCGGGCTCGCCGACGAGGCCGGGGTCGCCGTCCACGTCGACGGCGCCCGACTCTGGAACGCCCACGTCGCCACCGGCACCCCGCTGGCGGCGTACGGCGCGGTCGCCGACTCCTTGGCCGTCTGCCTGTCCAAGGGGCTCGGTGCCCCCGTCGGCTCTCTCGTGGTGGGCTCGGCGGAGGCGATGACCGAGGCGCGGGTGCGGCGCAAGCGGCTCGGCGGCGGGATGCGGCAGGTCGGGATCCTGGCCGCGGCCGGCCTGCACGCGCTGGACCACCACGTCGAGCGGCTCGCCGACGACCACGACCGTGCCCGGCTGCTGGCCGAGGCCGTCGGCGTGGACCCCGCTGGCGTGCACACCAACATCGTGGTGCTCGACCACGACGACGCCCCGGGCTACGTCGCCCGCGCCCGCGAGGCGGGCGTCCTGGTCTCGGCGGTGGGGCCGCGCACGGTCCGCTTCGTCACCCACCTCGACGTCACGCGTGCGGACGCCGAGGAGGCGGCCTCGGTGCTCGCCGGCCTGTAGGCCCCGGTCCCGCCGACCCGGCCGGGCGGCTCAGCCTTCGCGAGCCCGCTCGGAGGCGTCGACCCGGCCGAGCGCGGCCGGCAGGCGGCGTACGGCGGAGGCGAGCTCGCGCAGCTCGCTGCCCAGCAGTGCCTGCGGGCCGTCGCACAGTGCCGACTCGGGGTCGGGGTGCACGTCGACGATGACGCCGTCGGCGCCGACCCCCATGGCCGCACGCGCCAGCGGCACGACGAGGTCCTTGCGGCCGGCGGCGTGCGAGGGGTCGACGATCACCGGCAGGTGGCTGGCGGCCTGGACGACCGGGATCGCGGAGATGTCGAGGGTGTTGCGGGTCGAGGGCTCGAACGTGCGGATGCCGCGCTCGCACAGGACGACGTCGAGGTTGCCGCGGCGCGCGATGTACTCCGCGGCCATCAGCCACTCCTCGATGGTCGCGGTCATGCCGCGCTTGAGCAGCACCGGCTTGCCGGCCGCGCCGACCGCCTCCAGCAGCCCGAAGTTCGCCATGTTGCGGGTGCCGACCTGGAGCATGTCGGCGTGCTCGGCCACGACCGCCACGTCGCGGCTGTCCACGACCTCGGTCACGACCGGCAGCCCGGTGGCCTCGCGCACGTCGGCGAGGATCTCGAGGCCGCGGACCCCCAGCCCCTGGAAGGCGTACGGCGAGGTGCGCGGCTTGAACGCGCCGCCGCGCAGCAGCGTGGCGCCCGCGGCGAGGGCCATCTGGGCCGCGTCGAGGGTCTGGCTCGGCGTCTCCACGGCGCACGGGCCGGCGATGAGCGTGAAGGTGTCGGGGCCGATCGGCACCTGGCGGCCGGTGCCGACCCACACCGTGGACCGGTCGGGGTGGTGCTGGCGGCTGACCAGCTTGTAGGGGTCGGAGATCCGGTGCACGTCGGCGACGCCGCGCAGCGTGCGCAGGTTGAGGTGGTGGAAGGACTCGATGTCGCCGACCAGGCCGATGATCGTGCGGGTCACGCCCTTGCTGACGTTCGCCTCGCCGCCCACCGCCTCGACGCGGGCCACGACGGCCGCCACGTCCTCCTCGGTGGCGTCGGGTGCCATCACGACGACCATGCGGCGCACGCTAGTGCCGCGGCGCGGTGAGCCGGTCAGACGACCAGGTGCTGGACCTAGGGCGTGTCTCTCGACTCTCGGCCGTCGCGAGCGTCGTCCTGCGGAGTGCCTCGCAAGGCGGAGGAGGGAGGCGATGCGCCAGCATCGACGACCGACGACAACGCGGCGAGGTGCCCGCAGGGCGGCGCGCAGCAGGCCATGGAGTCGGGAGAGACGCCCTGACCCTCGACCTTGCGACGCGGCGCCAGCTCCACCAGGAGCATCGCGGTCAGCACCATGGCACCGCCCAGCAGCATCCGCGAGGTGGCGGCCTCTCCGCCCAGCCAGACGGCGAAGGAGGCTGCGAAGACCGGCTCCATCGACATGATGATGGCGCTGCGCGTGGGCGGCAGGTGCGCCTGCGCCCAGGTCTGGGCCAGCATCGCGGCGGCACCTGCCACCAGCGCCATGTAGACCACCGAGGCCCAGTCGGCGCCGGTCGCGGGCAGCACCACGCCGTCGGGCAGGGTGGCGATCGAGCAGAGCACCGCGATCACGCCGATCTGCACGATCGACATCCCGAGCGCCTGCCGCGGGTCCGACCAGGCGCCCAGGCCCACGATGTGCAGCGCGTAGAGACCGGCCGCCACCAGGGTGATCGCCTCGCCGTAGCCGACCGAGAAGCCCTGCAGGGTCAGCACGCCCAGGCCCAGGGCCGCGAGCGCCACGGCCGCCCACGTCAGGGGGCCGATCCGGGTGCGGAGCAGCACCGCGGCCAGGAGCGGGGTGAGGACGACGTACATCCCGGTGACGAAGCCGGAGACACTGGCGGGCGTGTGGGCCAGGCCGGCGGTCTGGAGGACCTGGGCGACGCCGTAGACCCCGCCGAGGACCGCGGCGTGCTTGCGCGACTCCGGGCTGAGCCGCCGCACGGCCTGCGGTGCGACGAGCAGCATCGCCGCGGTGGCGATGAGGAACCGGACGGCCAGGAAGTCCAGGGTCGGCACCCGGTCGAGCAGGTCGCGGATGAGGAAGAACGTCGAGCCCCAGGAGGCGGTCATCGCGAGCAGCGCCAGGGTCGCGAGCAGGGAGGTGCGGCGCGACGTCATGGCCGCTCGTCCCTGAGGTTCCTGAGCACCTCCAGGTCGCCGCCCTCGTCGCGCGAGCCGGGCGTCTCCAGCACGAAGGGCACCCCCTCCAGCTCGGGGTGGTCGAACATCTCGCGGAAGGCTGCCGTGCCGATGTGGCCCTGCCCGATCCGCTCGTGCCGGTCCTTCATCGACCCGCGCACGTCCTTCGAGTCGTTGGCGTGCACCAGCCGGAGGCGCCCGGGGCCGCCGATCTCCACGACGCGGTCGACGGTGGCGGTGGCGCCCCCGGGTTCCTCGAGCGGGGCACCGGCGGCGAAGACGTGGCAGGTGTCCAGGCAGATGCCCGCGCGCGGGTGGTGGTCGAGCGCGTCGAGGTAGCCCGCGAGGTCCTCGACCCCCGCGCACAGCGACCGGCCCTGGCCGGCGGTGGGCTCCAGCAGCAGCCACGGTCCGCCGTCGGACGGGTCGTCGCCGAGCAGCTCCAGCAGCGGCAGCAGGCCCTCGCGGACCTGCCGCATCGCGGCCTCGTGCCGCTCGCGCCCGCCACCGGGGGTGGGGTCGACGTAGGACCCGGTGTGGACCACCACGCCCTCGGCGCCGATCTCCGCGGCCCGGCGCAGGTTGTGCGCGACCACGGCCACGCTGTTGTCGTAGGTGCTCGGTGTGGGGGAGCCCAGGTTCACCAGGTACGGCGCGTGGATGAAGGTCCGGATCCCGCGCTCCGCCGCCGCGACCCGGAACGCCTCGTCCTCGGCGGGCTTGCCCGGGCTGAGGGCCCACCCGCGCGGGTTGCCCACGAACACCTGCAGGGTCTCGCAGCCCAGTCGCTCGGCGTCGGCCAGCGCACCGGAGACCAGGCCCTTCCCGACGAGCAGGTGGGTCCCGATCGGGTTGCGGGGGGCGGGGACGGTGGGCATGGGCGCATCCTCGCCGTCGTCCGTCGGCGGGGCGGAATCGGGGGCGGTCCGCACGCCGTCGGACGAGCGTCGTCAGATGATGGACAGCGTGATGGTGCTGCCGCGGGGGACCGACTGGCCGCCGCCGGGGTCCTGGCTGAAGACGAAGCCGAGACCGAGGTAGCCGCTGGCGTTGACGGTCCGGACGACGAAGCCGAGCGCCTCGAGCTCCTGGCGCGCCGACTCGACGCCCTGGGCGCGCACGTTGGGCACCTCGACCAGCTCCGGGCCGAGGGAGACCACGAGCGTGACCGTGTCGCCGCGGAAGAGGGTGCCCGACTGCGGGGTCTGGGCGATGATCGCGCCCTCCGGGACGGTGTCGTCGAACTGCTCCTGGGCGCGGTCGACGACCAGGCCCTTGCGCTCCAGCACGGCCTGCGCACGGTCGGCGTCCTCGCCGACCCAGTCGCCGACGTTGATGGGCTTGCGACCCTTGCTGACCACGAGGTCCACGGCGCTGCCCGGTCGCAGCTGGCGTCCCTCGCCCGGGTCGTGGCGGATGACCCGACCGCTCTCGACGGTCTCGGAGAACTTCTCCTTCACCCGGCCCACCTCGAGGGAGACCTCGTCCAGGGCGTCGCGGGCCTCTCCCTCGGTGAGTCCCTCGAGCGAGGGCACGGGGTACCTCTCCACGCCCAGGGACAGCACCAGGGTCACGGTCTCGCCAGGCAGCACGCGGTCGCCGGGGCCGGGGGAGCTGCTGACCACGTCGCCGCGGTCCACGGACTCGCTGTAGACGCCCTCGGCCAGGTCGATCTCGAAGCCGGCCGCCTCGAGCTCGGTGACCGCCGAGCTCTCGCTCTGGCCCAGCACGGTGGGCACTGTGGTGTAGCGGGCCCAGCCGAACCACCAGGCACCGAGCCCGACGCCGGCGGCCAGCAGCAGCGCGAGCAGCAGGGCGACCGGACCGCGCCAGCGACGCCTGCGGGCCGGGGGCCGGGGCCCGGTGGCCGTGGCCGGTGCCGGCGCTCCTGCGGCCGCGCGGGTAGCGGGCGCGACCACGGCGGTCGGCTCGGCGTCGGTGTCCCTGGCGCTGCCCGGCGTCACGCCGAGGGCGGCCAGGTCGGCCAGCTCCTCGGGCTCCCAGACCTCGGGGGAGGTGTCGCCGAGCCGGTGCTGGTCGGCCGCGGGCGGCTCGTCGGTGTCGACCCCTGCGGCCGCGACCGCGGCCAGCAGCGGGGTGAGGTCCTGGGTGAGCTCGACGTCCTCGCTCACACCGGCGGTCAGCGCGTTCGAGACCCGGTGCACGTGGCGGAGCAGCACGCCGGCGTCGGCGGGACGCTGGCTCCGGTCACGGGCCGTGGCGCGGGCCACCAGCGCATCGACGTACGCCGGGATGCCGGGGACCCGCAGCGACGGCGCCGGGACGTCCTCGTGCACGTGCTTGTAGGCCACCTGGATCGGGGTCTCGCCCTCGTGCGGCTTGGATCCGGTCAGCAGCTCGTAGAGCATCACGCCCACGGCGTAGACGTCGGCGCGCGCGTCGCTGGTGCCCTCGGAGACGAGCTCGGGGGCGAGGTAGGACACCGTGCCGATGAGCACCCCGCCCGTGGCCGTGTGCTGGGTGTCGGTGCCGATGGCCTTGGCCAGGCCGAAGTCGGCGACCTTGACGCGACCGTCGTCGGCGATGAGGACGTTCTCCGGCTTCACGTCGCGGTGGATGATGCCGGCGCGGTGTGCGGCTGCGAGCGCGGAGACGACCGGCTCCAGCAGCGCCAGCGCGCGGGCCGGCGGCATCGGGGCCTCCTTGGTGACGGTGTCGCGCAGCGTGTGGCCGCTGACCAGCTCCATCGCCAGGAAGAGGGTGCCGTCGTCGTCGCCCTGGTCGTAGACCGCAACGATGTTGGGGTGGCTCAGCCGGGCCGCGGCCCGTGCCTCGCGCACGAAGCGCGCGGCGAAGTCGCCGTCGTCCCCGAGCCCGGGGTGCATGATCTTGACCGCGACGGTGCGGTGCAGGCGCTGGTCGACGGCCTCGTGCACCGAGGCCATCCCGCCCCGGGCGACGCGCGGGCCGACGAGGTAGCGCCCGTCGAGGAGCTGGCCCTGCGGCTCCCGGTCTGTCACAGCGAGCCTCCTGCGTTCCGGAGGGCTCATCCTACGGTCGGGCAGGCGCGCGGCCCGGCTGCCCCTGGGCCCGGGCGTGGCGGGTGCTCCCTGCCTGCCTCTGGGTGGTGGGCCGCTGCAGGTGGGGTGCCAGACTGGAGCCATGAGCGAGACCCGTCTGGCCGACCACGACCTCTCCGCCCTCGTCGACGAGTGGCTGGAGTGGGCGGAGGTCGCCGAGCGGCTCGGGGTCAGCGTGGGCAAGGTCCGCACGATGATCCGGGAGCACCAGCTCGCCGCCGCCGTCCCGTGGGAGCGCGCGGGGCAGCGGGTGCCTGCTCTGTTCCTCGACGGCGCAGAGCCGGTCAAGGGCCTGCCCGGGCTGCTGACCCTGCTGCACGACTCCGGCTTCGACGACCGCGAGTGCATCGCCTGGATCTTCCTCGACGCCGACCTGCCCGGGCGTCCGATCGACGCGCTGCGCGAGAACCGCGGCTCGGAGGTCAAGCGCCGGGCCCAGGCCCTGGCCTTCTGAGGCGGCCACGGTGGTCTACCGCCTCTCCCCGGAGAACGTCCGGCCGCCGCGCGGTGGACCCTCCGGAGCCCTCGCGATGTTCCTGGTGCTGGCCTTCGCGGTCGGCATCTGGGCCTTCGCCGGTGGGGACCCGGGCTCGCGCACCGGTGGCTCTCCCGGCGACGTGAGCACCACGATGACCGAGGTGCCCCCCACCCAGGACCCCGAGAGCGGACTGCCGTACGTCGCTCCCGCGCTGCTGCCCGAGGCGGCGCTGGACGTCGTGGTCGCCCTCGACGACACCGACCCGCCCGAGGGCTCGCCCTTCGACGACCCGGCCGGCCTGCTGCCCCCGCAGCCGGGCGCCTACTACACGCTCTACCCCGTGCCTCCCGCCACGGTCGCGGAGCCCGGGCCGGACCGGCTGGTCGTCGGCGGCGCCGGGGAGATCTACTGGAGCCGGGACGGCGGCGCGACCTTCGCGCGCGTCGGTCCCTGACCGACCCGCACGGACCCTGCCCTAGACAGAGCGCTGCGTGGCCGCCTCGGCGAGGTCGCGCAGGGCCTGGACGCCGTCGGGCCGCAGGTCGGCGCCGTCGAGCACGGCCAGGGCGCGCTCGGTCAGGGCGGCGATGACCTCCTCGACCTGCTCACGGGCACCGCAGCGCTCGATGATGCCGCGCAGGTCGTCGACCTCGGCCGGTGAGAGCGGGCGGCCCAGGGCGGCGTCGAGCCGGGCGGCCTCGTCGTCGGGCGCGGCGTCGAGGGCGAGCGCGACCAGGACGGTGCGCTTGCCCTCCACGAGGTCGTCGCCGGCCGGCTTCCCGGTCACCGTGGGGTCGCCGAAGACCCCGAGCAGGTCGTCGCGCAGCTGGAAGGCCTCGCCGAGCGGCAGGCCGAAGGCGCGCAGGGCTGCGGTCGTGGCTGCGTCCGCGCCGGCGAGCGCGGCACCGGTGTGCAGCGGCCGCTCGATGGAGTACTTCGCGGACTTGTAGCGCAGCACGGTCATCGCCGCGTCGACGTCGGCGCGGCCGCGCGCCTGCACCGAGACGTCAAGGAACTGCCCCGCGATCACCTCGGTGCGCGTGTGGTCCAGCACGTCGAGGGCCGCCAGCACCCGCTCGGCGGGCAGGCCGCACGTGCGCAGCAGCTCGTCGGCCCAGGCCAGGAGCAGGTCGCCCAGCAGGACCGCCGCGGCGGCGCCGTACTGCTCGGGGTCGCCGCGCCAGCCGTGCCCGCCGTCGGCGGCCCGGTGCTCGGCCTCGAACGCCCGGTGGGTCGCGGGCCGGCCGCGACGGGTGTCGGAGGCGTCCATGAGGTCGTCGTGCACCAGGGCGCTGGCGTGCAGCAGCTCCAGCGACGCGCACGCCCGGGCGAGGGCGTCCTCGTCCTCGACCCGCGCGGGGGACACGGCCTGGTGGCCCCACCAGCAGAACGCGGCACGCAGCCGCTTGCCGCCCGACACGCTGGCCCGCGCCTCGGCCAGCAGCCGCGCGGCGTCGGGCCCCAGGGGCTCCAGCCGCCCGGCCTGGGTGTCGAGGAAGTCGTCCAGCGCCCGCTGCACGCGGGTCCGGAAGGGCGTCGCGTCCCAGGTCACGCCCGCACCCTAGTCGGCGCGCCCGACCAGGAGCCGATGGGTGGACGGCGCGGGTCCGGCGGGGCCGCCCCCCGTACGCTCGACATCATGAGCATCGGGCGTGGACGCTCCCTGCGGGAGGTCGTGGAGGCGGGGGAGAAGTCCTTCTCCTTCGAGTTCTTCCCGCCCAAGGACGAGGCCGGCGAGGCGCAGTTGTGGGACGCCGTGCGAGCCCTGGAGCCCTACCGCCCGACCTTCGTCTCGGTCACCTACGGCGCCGGCGGCTCCAGCCGCGGCACGACCGTGCGGGTCACCCGGCGGATCGCGCAGGAGACCTCGATGCTGCCGATGGCCCACCTCACGTGCGTCGGCCACACCCGCACCGAGCTGGAGGCGGTGCTCGACGAGTACGCCGCCGCCGGGGTGCACCACGTGATGGCGCTGCGCGGCGACCCCGAGGGTGGCCCCCGTGCCGACTGGACCCCGACCGAGGGCGGGCTGACCTACGCCACCGAGCTGGTCGAGCTGGTGGCGGCGCGGGGCGAGTTCCGGATCGGTGTCGCCGCCTTCCCCGAGCGCCACCCCTCCTCGCCGTCGCTGGACCACGACGCCGACGTGCTCGCGGCCAAGGCGCGCGCGGGTGCCGAGTTCGCCGTCACCCAGATGTTCTTCCGGGCCGAGGACTACGTCTCCCTGGTGGAGCGCGTCCGGGCGCGCGGCGTCGACCTGCCGATCCTCCCGGGCATTATGCCGATCCTGAACCTCGCCGCGATCCGCCGGCAGGGCGAGCTGATCGGCACCGACGTGCCCGAGGAGGTCGTCTCGCGGATCGCCGCCCACGAGGGCGACGCCGTCTCGATGCGCGCCGAGGGCATCGCCCTGGCCGCCGAGCTGTGCCAGGACCTGCTCGACGCCGGCGCGCCGGGTCTGCACTTCTACACGCTCAACCGCTCCAAGGCGACGCTGGAGATATTCGAGAAGCTCGACGTCAGGCCCTGAGCCGCGGGAGCGCCGGCGGGTGCTCTCAGGCGGGGCCGATCCGCTCGGCCACCAGCGCGGCCGACAGCCCGACGAACGGCAGGCCCGAGCCGGGGGTCGCGTGGGCGCCGACCGCGTGGAGGTGGGGGACCGGCGTGTCCGGGCCCAGCCGGGCGCGGACCGTGCCGCGACCCTGCCACAGCACGCCCAGCGGCGAGCCCGACCACGCCTCGACCTGCTGGCGGGGGGAGCGGTCGACCCGGTGCACCACGTGGTCGCGGAGGTCCAGACGTGCCCGTGCCAGCGCGCGCAGCACGTCCTCGGCGAGCCTGCCGCGCCCGTGCACCGTCCAGGCGTGCCGGCCCTCGGGCGCCGTGCCGCCGGTCCGCACGACCAGCATCGGGTCCCCGTGCAGCACCACCTCGTGCGGCAGCTGCGGCACCTCGCCCTCCAGACCGAGGTGGCAGGTGACCGGTGGGATGGCCGGCATCGTCCGCTCCACCAGCCGGGCCAGCGCCGGCAGGGCCCGCGGGTCGATCGCGCAGACCACCTCGTCGGCGTCGAGGTCACCGGCCGAGGTGCGCACCCCGACCGCACGCCCCTCACGGACCACCACGTCCAGGGCGCGGGTGCCCGGCAGCACCTCCACCTTGCGGGTGGTCAGGCGGGCGCCGAGGACCTCGCCCAGCCGGGCCATGCCCCCGGGGACGGTCCAGGCCCCGAAGCGCTGCTCGAGGAACGCGACCAGGCCCATCCAGGCCGGCACGTTGCGCAGCTCGTGGCCGTCGGCGAGGAACGGGTAGGCCGCCACCTCGCGCTGCCGCTCGTCGCGGAACGTCCGCCGCAGCCGCTTGTGCAGCATCTCGCGGGAGTCGAGGCGCTGCCGCACCTGCGCGGGCAGTGCGGTGCGGTCCCAGGGGTGCTCGAAGTAGTGGTGGCGCAGCACCTCCCAGTCCTCGGTGAAGGAGTCGACGTGCTCGGTCCACCGCTGGCCCAGGCCGGGCCCGAGGGCGTCCCAGGCCCGCAGCTGGCCGGCCCGTGCCGAGGGCAGCGACAGGGTGGTGTCGTCCTCGAAGCGGTGCTCGCGCAGCAGCTCCAGCGGCACCAGCTCCAGCTCGCGCTCCAGCGGGCGGCCGGTCTTGCGGAACAGGTCGCGCACCACCGCCGGCAGCAGGGTGTGGGTCGGTCCGGCGTCCCAGGTGAAGCCCTCCTCGCTGATGGAGCCGAGCGCGCCGCCGAGGCTGGTCGCCCGCTCGACCAGCACCACCTCGTGCCCGGTCTTGGCCAGCCGGGCGGCCACGGCCATCCCGCCGAAGCCGCCACCGAGGACGACGACGCGGCTCACGCCGACGCCTCGGGTCCGACCTCGACCTCGTGGGCGCCCGTGAGGGCCAGCAGCTCGGCGTACGTCGTGGAGAAGACCGCGGCCGGGTGACCGGCCGCCGCCCAGACGACCGCGTGCTCGGCCAGGGCGCGGTCGAGGTAGGTCGGCACGGGGGCGGGGTGGGCCAGCGGGGAGACCCCGCCGATCACCTGGCCGGTGTGCTCGCGCACGAAGTCGGGCGAGGCTCGACGCAACCGGGGGACGCCGATCCGCGCGGCGGTGGCGGCCGTGTCGACGCGGTGGGAGCCCGAGGTGAGGACCAGGACCGGGCCCTCGCCGGTGTCGAAGACCAGGCTGTTGGCGATCGCTCCCACCTCGCACCCCAGCGCCTCGGCGGCCAGCGCGGCCGTGTGCACGGCGTCGGGCAGCACCACGATCCGGCCCGTCCCACCCAGCCGGCGGTGCTCGGCACGGAACCGCGCCACCCCGGGGTGGTCGGCGGCCGTTGTGGCCGCCGCTGTGGCCCCCGCGTCGGAGGGCTCGGGGGAGAGGGGCTCGGCAGGCATGGGTCAGACCCTAGGAGGAGCCACGGCCCAGGGGGCAGGCGGTCCGCGGAGGTCGTAGAGTCGGGGCGTGAGCAGCGACGTGGATGCGAGGGTCGAGGACGCACCGACCGGGACGCCGACCGCGCACCGGGTCTCCCTCTGGTTGCTCGGGGCGGTCCTGGCCCTCGGACTGCTGACGGTCGCCCTGGTGGGGCTGCTGCGCGAGCAGATGGTGCTCAACTGGGCCGAGGGCCACCGGCAGGCGCGGGAGATCGTCGCCCAGCGCGGCCTGGACTACCTCATGGACGAGCGACCCATCGCGGTGCCGCAGTTCTTCGCGGTCTCCGCCGTGCTCTACCTGACCGTGGCCTCCCTCGTCGGCGTGCTCGCGATGTTCTACGCCAACGGCCACCACTGGGCCCGGGTCTGCCTGACCGTGCTGCTGGTCATGACCGTCATCGCGACCGGCTCGGGCCTGCGGGTCGAGCCGCCGCTGACCTTCTCGGTGCTGAGCGTCCTGGGCATCGTGCTGGTGGTGGCGCTGCTCGTGGCCATGTGGCACCCGCGCACCACGGACCACCTGCGCGCCACGCGCGCCCGGGTCGACTCCGGCGCGGTCTGAGCCCAGGCGCCCGCGGCGCCTAGCCGGCGCGGTGCTGCAGCAGGCCGTCGCCGAGGGCACCGACGCGGTGCGGCACGAGGCCGAGGGCCTGTTCGACCACCGCGAGGAAGCGGTCGGCGTCGCGGACCAGGTCGTCGGCCTCCCGCTCGGTGACGGCACGCCGCGATCCCGCCTCGGCTGCGGCACGCTTGGCCGCGCCGGCGGAGAAGAAGCCTGCCCACTCCGCCATCTGGGGCGCGACCTCGGCCAGCAGGACCCAGGCGTTCTTCTGCCGCTTCCCGCGGGTCGGCTGGGGCCGGGCCCGCGCGGCCAGCAGCGCGGCGGCCGCGCGCAGGGCGGCGACGTGCGCGCAGGCGTAACGGGTGGGGACGTCGCGGGTGCTCATCGCCTCGGCCAGGGACTCTGCGGAGCGGGCGAGGTAGGAGTGGGTCGTCGCGGGCAGCACGTGCGGTGCGTGGGTCGGGTGCGTGGTCATCGGGGCTCCTCGGATGGGATCGGGGTGGGTCTGGTCGACGGGTCTGGTCGGCGGGGCCGGTCGGGTCGGTCGGATCGGGACCGGGGCTCGGTCGGGGCGCTCAGTCGGTGCAGCCCACGAGCTGCCACCGGTCCTCGACGGGGTCGTGGCACAGGTCGAAGGTGCCGGGACCGACGCCCCCGGCCGGGCCACGGCCGGCCTCCACCCGCCACAGCCGCCGCTCACCGAGCAGCTCCTCGAGGGTCGTGCCGCCCGGCTGCTGGCCCGGCTGCTGGCTCGGCTGTGGGGAGGGGTCCTCGGAGCCGAGGACGGCCCGGACCCCGCCGTGCTGCCACCACGCGCCGGTCTCCACCCAGTGCGCGAGCACGCCGCGCACCTTCCACAGCCGTCCGCGCCACAGGAACTGGGCCGGGCCCTCCTCGGGCCAGTCCGCGATCGGTCCGCGCCGCACCTCCACGGGCTCGTCGTAACGTCGCACCACGCACCTCCTCCGCACCTCGGGTCGAACAGATCGAGCAAGCCAGTCGAACACGTGTTCGACCATGGTGACGACGGTACTCCCGACCTCCGACAGTCCGTCAAGCACTTGACGGCCGAGCGCGCGGAGGGGCTATGGTGACGCCTTCTTCGAACACGTGTTCGACGGATCGAGCCGGCGCTGGACCGGGTCGGTCCGGGCCGACCGGGTGCGAGGAGTGCCGTGTCCGGGGTCGAGACCGATGCGAGAGGTGTGCCGTGCCCGACCCCTTCCCCCACCTCCACGTGGCCTCCGGCTACTCCCTGCGCCACGGCGCCTCCCTGCCGCCGCGGCTGGTCGAGCGCGCCGTCGAGCACGGCATGGACGTCCTGGCCCTCACCGACCGCGACGGGGTCTACGGCGCGGTCAAGTTCGCCAAGGCCTGCGCCTCCGCGGGCATCGCCCCGGTCCTCGGGGTCGACCTGGCCCACCGGCCCGGGGGAGCAGGCCCGGGTCCCGGCGTCCCGCCCCCCTCGCCCCGACCTCGTACGCCGGTGCGCGGCGGTGCCTTCCGCGACCCGCGGCTGCCCCGTGTCACGGTCCTGGCGCACACCGCCGGGCCCGGCGGTGGGCGGGGCGGCTGGGCGGCGCTGTGCCGGCTGGTCTCGGCCACCCACCTGGCCGGTGAGCGCGGCACGCCGGTGCTCGACCCCGACGACCCGGAGGTCGCGGGCCTGCTGGTCTCCGGCGACCTGGTGGTCCTGCTGGGCCCGGGCTCCCTGCTGGGCCCGGCGGTGGTGGAGCGGCGCGACGACCTGGTCCGGGCCGAGCTGGCCCGCTGGCGCGGCCGCGTGCCCCGGGGCTGCCTGCAGGTCGAGCTGGTCTCCCACCGCACGCCGGGCAGCGCGGCGCACGCCGCCCGGCTCGCCTCGATCGCCGCGGAGGTGGGCCTGCCCACGGTCCTGACCAACCAGGTGCGCTACGCCGAGCGCCGCGACGCCCTCACCGTCGACGTCCTCGACGCCGCCCGCCGGCTGGTCGCGCTCGACCGGCGCCACGTCGACCGCGCCAACGCCGAGGGACACCTGAAGTCCGGCCCCGAGATGCGCCTGGTCGCCGAGGAGGTGGCCCGTGCCGGCGGCGGGGGTCCGGCCGAGGCCGCCCGGCTGCTGGCCCGCACCCGGGCCCTGGCCGAGCGCTGCGCCCTCGACCCCGCCTCCGACCTCGGGCTGGGGGAGGTGCACTTCCCGGAGTTCGAGCTCGCGCGAGCGCCGGGCGAGGTGTCTCGAGACCCGGCCACTGACGCGGACGCGCTCCTGCGCCTCCGCTGCGAGGCCGCGATCGGCGGCCGCTACGGCAGCAGCGGGCTGCAGGTGGTGTGGAAGCGGCTCGACGACGAGCTCGCCACGATCCGCGAGCTCGGCTACGCGTCGTACTTCCTCACCGTCGGCGACGTCACCGACCTGATCAAGGACCTCGGGGTCCGGGTGGCCGCGCGCGGCTCGGGCGCGGGCAGCCTGGTCAACTACCTGCTCGGGATCTCCGGGGTCGACCCGATCCGCCACCAGCTGCTCATGGAGCGCTTCCTCTCCCCGCTGCGCCAGGCGCTGCCCGACATCGACGTCGACGTGGAGTCCGCGCGCCGCACCGAGGTCTACGAGGCGATCCTCGACCGCTACGGCGGCGAGCGCTGCGTGTGCGTCTCGATGATGGACACCTACCGCGTCCGGCACGCCGTCCGCGACGTCGGCGCCGCGCTGGGCATGCCGCCGCTGGAGACCGACGCGATCGCCAAGGCCTTCCCGCACATCCGCGCCCGCGACGCCCGCACCGCCCTGCGCGAGCTGCCCGAGCTGCGCGCCGGCGGGCTCGGCGAGGAGCGGCTCGACCTGATGTTCTCCCTGGTGGAGCGGCTCGACGGGCTGCCGCGCCACGTCGCGGTCCACCCCTGCGGGGTGCTGCTCTCCGACGCCACGCTGCTGGACCGCACCCCGGTCGAGGCGTCCTACGCCGGGTTCCCGATGAGCCAGTTCGACAAGGACGACGTCGAGGACCTCGGCCTGCTCAAGCTCGACGTGCTCGGCATCCGGATGCAGTCCTCGATGGCGCACGCGGTGGCCGAGATCCGCCGGGTCGAGGGGCTGGAGGTCGACCTCGATGACGAGGCGCAGGTCCCGCACGACGACCCCGCGACCTACGAGATGGTCTCGACCGCCCGGACCCTGGGGATCTTCCAGATCGAGTCCCCGGGCCAGCGCGAGCTGGTCGGCAAGTCCGGCATCGAGAGCTTCGAGGACGTCATCACCGACATCTCGCTCTTCCGGCCCGGGCCGGTCAAGAGCGACATGATCACCCCCTACCTCGAGGTCAAGCAGGGCTGGCGGCCCGCGCGCTACCTCCACGAGGACCTGCGCCCGATCCTCGGCCCGACCCACGGTGTCGTGGTCTTCCACGAGCAGGTCATCGAGATCATCGGCTGCTTCGCCGGCGTCACGTTCGCGCAGGCCGACGAGCGGCGCCGCGCGCTGGGCAGCCGCGAGGGCATGCTCGACACCAAGGTCTGGTTCTTCCCCCGTGCGCTGGGTCGCGGCTACCCGCTCCACGTCGTGGAGGAGGTCTGGTCGGTGCTGGAGGCCTTCGCCTCCTTCGGCTTCTGCAAGGCCCACGCCGCGGCCTTCGCGCTGCCGACCTTCCAGTCGGCCTGGCTCAAGGCGCACTGGCCGGCGCACTTCCTGGCCGGGGTGCTCACCCACGACCCGGGGATGTACCCCAAGCGACTGATCCTCGAGGACGCCCGGCACTGCGGCATCGAGGTCCTGCCCCTCGACGTCGCCGCCAGCGGCAAGGAGTACTCCGTGGAGGTGGTCGAGGAGGGCGACGGTCCCGGTCCGACCGCGCCGTGGTGGCGCGATCCCGACGGGGACCGGGGGTCCGGGGGCGGAGCCCCTGGTGGACGTGAGCGTGGGGACCGGGGGTCCGGGGGCGGAGCCCCTGGTGGGGGGTCCACGGGGGGCGGAGCCCCCCGTGTGTGGGGGATCCGGCTGGCGCTCTCGGAGGTCAAGGGCATCAGTGAGGCCGAGGTCGACCGGATCGTCGCGGCCCGGCCCTACCACTCCCTCACCGACTTCTGGCACCGCGCGCGGGTCTCGCGCCCCGTGGTGGAGCGGCTGGTGCTGGCCGGTGCGTTCGACTCGACCTACGGCCTGGGGGCCGCCCCCGACGGGGGAGAGGTACGCCGCCGCGGCACCGTCACCCGGCGCGACCTGCTGCTCCAGGTCGCCGAGCTCGACCGGCACGGCCGCGCCCTCGAGCGGGCCGCGGCCCGGGGCCGGGGCCGTCCGCGCTCGAGCGGGCGCACCCGGGCCCAGCAGGTCGCGCAGGCGGCTGCGGCCCGCAACAGCACCGACGCCGACGTACGGGACCGGCAGCGGGAGGCCGAGCCGGTCGGCGAGCGCGACCTGCGCGGCGACCGGCGCCCCGACGACGTGGGGGCAGCCGGTCCGGCAGCCGGTCCGGTCGGGGGCCCCACGGGCATCTGGGGCCGCTCGCTGGCCCAGGCCCGCACCGCCCCGGTGCCCGAGCCGGTGGAGTCGGTGCAGCTGGCCCTCGACCTCGGCGACGCGCCGGGGGAGGGCGAGGTCTCCGGGCTGCCGGAGATGAGTGCCGAGGAGCGGATGCGTGCGGAGCTGGAGATCCTCGGCCTCGACGCCAGCCGGCACGTGGTCGACACCTACGGCCCGTTCCTCGACGCGCTCGGCGTGACCCGCAGCCGCGACCTGCTGGGGCAGCGCAGCAAGGCCGAGCTGCTGGTCGCCGGGGTCAAGGTCGCCACCCAGACCCCGCCGATCCGCTCGGGCAGGCGGGTCGTCTTCCTGACCCTCGACGACGGCACCGGCCCGGTCGACGCGACCTTCTTCGAGGACGCCCAGGGCCCGTACGCCGCCACGGTCTTCCACTCCTGGCTGCTGCTGGTGCGCGGGGAGCTGCGGCGCACCGGTCACCGGGGGGTCTCGCTGCGCGCCACCGGCTGCTGGGAGCTGCCGGTCCTGCACCGGACCTGGCGCGAGGAGGGGGTCGAGGCGGTCCGGGCGGCGATGGCGGTGGTGCCCGAGGGCTTCGGCGGAGTCGGTGTCGAGCTGGCCGGGCCGGGGGCTGCAGAGAGCCGCGCGAGCCGGCCGGTGATGGCGCGGCCGCCGACCTTCGGCGACGGCGAGGACGCCGGACGCCCCACCGCGGGCGGCATGGGCCAGCGCCGGGTGCTGGTGCACTCCAGCGGGTTCAAGCAGTCGCCGTACTCCGACATCAAGCCGGCCGGCGACGACACCCGCGACGTCGCCCGCAAGCTGTGGCACCGCAGCCCCGGGAGCCCCGGGTGATCCCCGCTCCCGACGGCCTAGGGTGGGCCCCATGTCTGGTGCCAGCAGCGAGCAGCGTCGCAACGTCCGCACCGCGGTGGTGTGGGACGACCTGCGCGAGGTGCTCGGTGGGGACGGAGGGTCCGCCCCGCTCGACGTCCTCGACATCGGCGGCGGCACCGGCGTCTCCGCGGTCCGGGTCGCCGGCCTGGGCCACCGCGTCACCGTGGTCGACCCCAGCCCCGACGCCCTGGCCTCCCTCGGCCGGCGTGCCCGCGAGGAGGGCGTGGAGGTGGTCGCGCACCAGGGCGACCTGTCCGCGCTGCTCGCCCCCGACGGACCGGTCGCTCCCGGCAGCGCCGACCTGGTGCTGTGCCACGGGGTGCTGGAGCACGTCGCCGACCCCGCCGCCGCGCTCGGCACCCTGCACGAGGTGCTGCGGCCCGGCGGCACCCTCTCGCTCCTGGTCGCCCAGCGGCACGCCGCGGTGCTGGCCCGGGCCATGGCCGGCCACTTCGGCCAGGCGCTCGCCCTGCTCGACCCCGGCTCACCCGAGGCGAGCGGCGGCCGCGCCGGTCGACGATTCACCCACGAGGAGCTCGCAGCGCTGCTCGACGGCGCCGGTCTCGAGCTGCTCTCGGTGCACGGGGTGCGGGTCTTCGCCGACCTGGTCCCCGGCTCCCTGCTCGACCTCGAGCCCGGTGCCACCGCGGCCCTGCTCGAGCTCGAGACCGCCGTGGCGACCCGCCCGGAGTACCTCCCCCTCGCCACCCAGCTGCACCTGCTCGCCCGCGCCTGAGGACTGCCGAGCCGTCAGTTCCGCACCCTCGAGCAGTCAGTTCCGCACCCTCGAGGCGTCACGTCCGCACCTGCGGGGTCGACGATGACCGACACCCCGATCCTCCACGTCGACATGGACGCCTTCTACGCCTCCGTCGCGACCCGGGACCGTCCCGACCTGCAGCAGGTCCCCGTCATCGTCGGCGGCGGCCACCGGGGCGTGGTGCTCTCGGCCAACTACCTGGCCCGCGAGCACGGGGTGCGCTCGGGGATGCCCTCGGCGCGCGCCCGGCGGCTGTGCCCGGAGGCGGTGACGATCAGCCCCGACCACGAGGTCTTCGGCACCGTCTCGGCCGCCGTGGTCGAGACCTTCCGTCGGGTGACCCCGCTGGTGGAGGTGGTCTCCCTGGACGAGGCCTTCCTCGACGTCCGTGGGTCCGTGCGCCGCTGGGGGCCGCCCGAGCAGATCGCGGAGGACCTCCGCGCCACCATCCACGACGAGCAGGGCATCACCTGCTCGGTCGGGGTCGCGGCCTCGATCTCGGTGGCGAAGCTGGCCAGCCGCCGGGCCAAGCCCGACGGCGTGGTGGTGGTCCCGCCGGAGCGGGTCACCACGTTCCTGCACCCCCTCGACGTGGGGGAGCTGTACGGCGTGGGGGAGAAGACCCGGGCGATGCTGCACCGCCTGGGCCTGGTCACCGTGGGCGACGTCGCCCACACCCCCTCGCGCACGCTGCAGCGCGCGGTCGGCCAGGCGCTGGGCCGGCACCTGCACGAGCTCGCCTGGGGGCTGGACCGGCGCGAGGTCGTCGCCCGCCGGGCCCCGGCCTTCGGGCTGGGCGGGGGCGACCCCGACAAGTCGATGGGGGCCCAGGAGACCTTCGGCCGCGACGTCGACGACCGCGAGGTGGTGCTGCGCGAGCTGCTCGCGCTGACCGCGAAGGTCGCCCACCGGATGCGGGTCGCCGGGGTCGCGGGGCGCACGGTGACGCTCACGGTCCGCTTCGCCGACTTCACCACCCTCACCCGGTCCCGCACCTGCCCGGAGGCCACCGACGTCACCCAGGAGATCTACCGCACGGCGGTGGGCCTCTACGACGCCCTGGGCCTGCAGCGGGCCCGGCTGCGGCTGGTCGGGGTCCGGGTGGAGGGGCTGGTGCCGCGCAGCACCGTCCACCACCAGCAGGTGCTGGGGGAGCGGGAGCACGGCTGGCCCGAGGCCGACCGCGCCGTGGACCGGGCCACGCGGCGCTTCGGCAGCGCCGCGGTGCGGCCGGCCAGCCTGCTGGGGTGAGGCGCCGGTCGGGACCTCTGGCCCAAATTCGACGCATCCCTACCGTGCGCGCCGAGGCCTGCCTAGACTTGCTGCAGGCCTGTGTGGGCCGTCACGGAGCGACGCGAGCAACCTGGAGGAACCGTGCCACTCTCGGAAGAGGAGCTGCGACTGCTCGAGCAGATGGAGCGCGCCCTCTCCGAGGAGGATCCCAAGTTCGTCTCCACCCTGCGCGGCACCTCGCTGCGCAAGGCCGCGCGGCGCCGCGCGGTGCTCGCCGGGGTCGTCTTCGTCCTCGGCATCGTGCTCCTGATGACCGGTGCGGTCATCAACCTGTGGCCCGTCGGCCTCGCCGGCTTCGTGGTCATGCTCGGCTCCGCCACCCTCGGCCTCAACGCCCTGCGCGGCCAGGCCCAGGCCGCCTCGGCGCCGGCCGCCCCGGCCGGTCGTGCCGCCGGGTCGGGCTTCACCGTCATCGACGGGGGCCGCCGCGGTCGCGTCGGCAAGGTCAAGGGTCGCCCCCGCTCCGGCGGTTCCTTCATGGAGCGCGTCGAGGAGCGGTGGCGCCGTCGTCGCGAGGAGAACGGCGGCTTCTGACGAGCGCTGGTGATCGACGTAGGAGATCACCGGCGACCGAGTCTGGTCGAGCGAGCGCGCGGCCGGGGGACGACGCCACGACCGCGTGTCGAGACCAGCCGTTCCCGGCCGCCCTGGCCTGCGGTCAGCGGGCGTGGTCGACGAGCTCCCGCTCGACCGCGGGCGTCGCGTGCCCCGAGACCCGGGTCGGACGCAGCAGCGTGCGCGGTGCCCACCGCGCCCTGCGTCGTACGCCGTCAGCGGCCGAGGCCTGCAGGCCGGCCAGCACCGCAGCACCCAGCGGCTCCCAGTCGCCGGCGGTCGCGGTGTCCCCGGCGCGGGAGTAGCGCGACCGCTCCAGCGCGACGACGAGGGACTCCAACGCCGCGACGGACTCCTGCGACCCGGCCAGGTGCGGCTGCAGCCCACCCGCGGTCTCCCGCGGCGAGCGGCCCTCGGGCCACGGCACCCCGAGGTCGAGGGCGCTGTCGCGCAGCTCGGCCCACACGTGCTCGGGGCCCCCGGCCAGCCGCTGGCGACGCCGGCGGGTCCGCCACGCCCGGGGGCTGACGGCGATCCCGACGAGCAGCAGGAACGCGGCGGTCCAGGCCAGCACGGTGCCGACCCACGACGGCACGCCGCCGGTCTCGGTGTCGGACCCGGTCTCGACCTCCGCGGCCTCGGTGGGCTCTGCGCTCGGCTCCTCGCCGGCCGGCCCCCCGGGGGCGGCGGTGTCGTCCTGGGGGCGTCCGCCGGGGGTGATCGGCTCCTCGGCCGGACCGTCGACGCTCTGCTGGGTGTAGGTCGGCACACCGCTGGCGCGGTCGGCTGGGGTGGGCTCGAAGCGCACCCACCCGGAGCCGGCGATGAACAGCTCGGGCCAGGCGTGCAGGTCGTAGGCGGAGTACTCGAAGACCCCGGGCTCGACCTCGTCGGGGACGAGGAAGCCGACCGCGACCCGCGCGGGGATGCCGAGCTGTCGGGCCATGACGGCCATGGCCGCGGCGAACTGCTCGCAGTACCCGACCCGGCCCCCCTCGTCGGTGGAGAGGAAGGCGACCAGATCGTCGGTGCCGTTGCCGGGAGGCACCTGGTCCAGGGAGTAGGTGAAGTTCTCGCGGAACCAGTCCTGCAGGGCGACCGCCTTCTCGAAGCGGGTCGGGGCGGAGGCGGTGACGTCGTTGGCCAGCTGCCGGATGATCGAGGGCATGTCCGAGGGCAGCTCGGTGAAGTCCGCGGAGACCTGGCCGGCCGAGGTGCCGGCGTCGGCCAGCTCCTGGGCGGAGAGGTCGAGCTGCACCCCGGTCATGGAGTAGCGCAGCCCGGAGGTGTCCAGGTCGTCGTCGGCGGCCAGGAAGTCCATCGTCTCGACGTCGTAGCGCCAGTCGCCGTCGGCGCGCACGTTGACGACCGGCGCCATCGTCGGCAGCCAGGTGGAGCGGAAGTCCTCCAGCACCTCGACGTCGTAGTCGAAGGTGGTGCGCGGCACGTCGGGATCGACGCCGGTCAGGTCGGGCACCCGTCCCTCGGGCCGGTTCTCCGTGGGGATCTCGCGGTCCCCGGAGCTCCACTCGTTGGCCGTGAAGCGGGAGAGCACCGAGATCCGCAGGTACGAAGGGTCGGGGTCGTCGGTGCGCATCCGCAGCAGCGGGACGTCCGTGCCACGGTTGAGGTCGCGGCGCAGGTCGACCATGGGGTTCTCGATCTCGATGCCGTCCCCGCCACCGGTCCCGCGGCCGATGTCGAGCAGCTGCACGTCGAGGGTCGGGACCGCCAGCGGCACCAGCACGGCCAGCGCTGTCGCGGTCAGGCCGACGGTGGCCGCACCCAGGCGCACGCCGGCGCTCTGCAGCGCCGGAGCACTCGCGGTGCGGTCCTCGCCGTCGAGGGCCCGGCCCCACCGGCCGACAGCGGCGGCCTCCTGCCGGAAGAGCAGGACGAGGAAGCCCAGCGCCGAGAGCGCGAAGACCCACCACGTGAGCTCGGTGCCGACCAGGCCGACGGGCAGGCTGTAGATGGTCAGCAGGGGGATGCCGGCGAGCGGGGTGCGCCGCAGGCCGGCGGCCAGCAGGTCCACGAGCAGCAGGCACAGCAGACCGCCGCCGATGAGCAGCGGAGCGACGTCGGCCTCGGACGCGGGGACCGGAGGGGCGAAGGCCTGGGCGCCCTCCACCGCGAGGTCGACCGCGGCGCGCAGGTCGGTCCAGGCGCCGCCGACGGGCACCGGCGAGCCGCTCACGGCGTAGCTGGCGACCATGCCGCCGAGCAGGGTCTGCAGCAGCAGGACCCCGCCGGTGCCGATGCGTGCAGCGCGGCCGAGCCCGCCGACGCCGGCGACGACGACGGCCAGGACGACCAGCGGGACCAGGAAGGTGGCGGGCCGGTCGGTGAAGCCGCGCCAGGAGAGGAGCGCCACCCACGTCGTGGCGGCCGCGAACCCGGCGGTGGTGAGGGCGGCCCCTGCGCTCGGGGCGGGCCGGCTCATCGTCCGACCCCGGCGCCGACGCGGTTGCCGAGCTCCTGCCACGCCGGGTCGAGGGCGTCCTGGGGGCCGAGCGCGACCGCGCGCCAGCCCTGGGCGGCCAGCAGCGGGGCCGCCGAGCCGCCGGGACGGCCGGTCCAGGCGTCGACGTCCAGGGCGATGGCCAGGGGCGTGGCGGTGTGGGACTGCATCCGGCGCAGCACGGGTGCGTCGGCCTCGCCGATCGCGCCGAGGACGGCGACCACCAGGCCGCCGTGACCGGGCTCGGAGAGCCAGCGGGCGTCCAGCCGGGCCACGGTGGTGGGCTGGAGGACGGCGAGGGACTCCAGCAGGGGAGCGGTGTTGCGGTCGGCGTCGCGGTCGTGCCAGAGCGCGTGCTCGGCCGCGTCGGCGGTGACCAGCCGCACCTGGTAGCCGCGGTGGGCCAGGTGGGTGGCGACCGAGGCGGCGACGCTCACCGCGGTCTCGAGCGAGGAGGCCGGACCCTGGCCCCGGTGGGCCTCGGCCCGGTTGTCGACCACGATCGTGGCCCGCGCCTGCCACGGCTGCTCCTCGCGCCGGACCATGAGCTCGCCCATGCGCGCTGAGGAGCGCCAGTGGACCCGCCGCAGGTCGTCGCCCCGGCGGTACTCCCGCACGGTCACGTCCTCGGCGCTGCCGGTGCCGAAGGAGCGTGGCCGCTGGTCGCCCGAGCCGTGGGAGGACCCGGAGAGCCGCACCGGTGAGAGCGGCACTGTCCGCGGGGTGACGGTCAGGAAGGTGGTGGTCTGGAAGGCGCGGCCGAGCTCGACCAGTCCGAACGGGTCGGTCACGCGCACCTGCATCGGCCCGATCTCGTGGCGGCCGCGCAGGTCCGAGCGCACCTGGTAGGAGACCTGCCGGTGCCACCCGCTGCGCACGCCCTCGAGCACGAACCGGGGGCGGCTGCCCAGGGCGTACGGCACCCGGTCCTCCAGCAGCAGCACGCCGCTGGGCGTGCGGCCCTCGTTGGTCAGCGACAGCGTGACCCGGGCGGCCTGCCCGGCCGCGACCAGCCCCGGGGTCACGGTGCGCACCAGTGCGAGCCGGTAGCGGCTGCGGCCGAGCAGCAGCGCGGTGACCAGCGGGAGGGCCAGGACCAGGACCCCGACGCGGGTCAGCGCCGGCTGGCCGAGCAGCACTGCGCACACCACCGCCGTCACCCCGGCCGCCAGGAAGGCGCGTCCGCGCACGGTCAGGCCGGCCAGTGCCTCGCGCACCTCAGTGGCTCCCGAGCGCCCGGACCACTACGACCGCTGTCCCTCGGGCACGGCGACGCCGGCGAGGATCCGGCCGAGCACCTCCTCGGTGGTCCGCCCGCCCATGGAGGCCTCCACGCTTGGGAGCAGCCGGTGGGCGAGCACCCGCTCGGCAAGACCGGACACGTCGTCGGGCAGCACGTAGTCACGTCCCGACAGGGCGGCGTACGCCTTGGCGGCCCGCACGAGGTGGAGCGTGGCGCGCGGCGAGGCGCCCAGGCTGAGCTCGGGGCTGCGCCGGGTGGCGGCACTGATCGCGACCGCGTAGCGCTGCACCGGCTCGGAGACGTAGACGTCACCGACGATCGAGGTCAGCTTGCGCAGCTCGGCCGCGTCGGTCACCGGCTCCAGCTCGTCGAGCGGGGTGTGCGAGGTGTGGCTCTGCAGCATGGCGAGCTCGGCCGCCTCGACCGGGTAGCCGATCGAGACCCGGGCCATGAAGCGGTCCCGCTGCGCCTCGGGCAGGGCGTAGGTGCCCTCCATCTCGATCGGGTTCTGCGTCGCGATCACCATGAAGGGGGAGTCCAGCTGGTACGTCGCGTTGTCGACGGTGACCTGCCGCTCCTCCATGCACTCCAGGAGTGCCGACTGGGTCTTGGGGGAGGCGCGGTTGATCTCGTCACCCACCACGATGTTGGCGAAGACCCCGCCGGGGCGGAACTCGAAGCTGCGGGTGTCCTGGTTGAACACCGACACCCCGGTCACGTCCGAGGGCAGCAGGTCCGGGGTGAACTGGATGCGTCGTACCGAGCAGTCGATGCTGCGGGCCAGGGCCTTGGACAGCATCGTCTTGCCCACGCCGGGCACGTCCTCGATCAGCAGGTGGCCCTCGGCCAGGAGCACGACGAGCGTCGCGGAGACGACCTCCGGCTTGCCCTCGATGACCCTCTCGATGTTGGCCCGGACCCGGTCGGCGACGCGGGCGAGCGTCTCCAGGTCGGCACCGTCGGTGCTGGGTGCTGCCACGGCTGGGTCCTCCCGATGGGTCGTCACGCCTCGCTCCACCGTAGGCGGTCGCGGCAAGAAGCAACGTAGCCGCCGGCCGGCGCAGGGCTGTGACGCGCGGGGTCACGGGTTGGTTGCGATCCGGCGCCGGGGGCTCCCGTGCAGGAGACCGGGGCCGGTGCTGGCGACCCCGGCTGGCGGCCGCGGGGGAGCGGGGTGGCAGAGGGGGGAGCGACGTGGAGCAAAAGGGGGTGAAAGGTGGTTGACGGTGGAGCGAAGTGGAGTAGGGTGGGGGAAAGTGGAGGAGCCAGGAGGTTCCTGACCGTCAGCGGAGGTGCCCCGTGTTCTTCATGGGCACGTACACGCCGAAGCTCGACGAGAAGGGCCGCCTCTTCCTCCCCGCCAAGTTCAGGGACGCGCTTGCGGAGGGCCTCGTGATCACCCAGGGACAGGACAACTGCCTCACGGTGTGGCCCGAGCAGACGTTCATGGCCGAGGCGGCGCGCGCCCAGGCGACGCCCATGACCAACAAGGACGCCCGCGACTACCGCCGCGTGCTCTTCGCGGGGGCCGAGCAGGGCACGCCGGACAAGCAGGGACGCATCGGCATCCCGACCTTCCTGCGCGCCAGCGCCGGTCTCGAGCGCGACGTGGTCGTGGTCGGGGTCGGGGACCGCGTGGAGATCTGGGCGCCGCAGCGCTGGGAGGAGTACTCCTCCGGCGCCCAGGCCAAGTTCGCCGAGCTCGACGAGTCACCGGCGGAGTAGTCCCCACCGGCGCTCCACCCACGCTCCACCAGCAGCACGGCACGGCAGCACCAACTGAACAGCGGGACACCGCAGGGCCTGGTCTCGGCCCGCTCCACCCCTCCTTCTGCGACACCTTCCCCGGCCGCAGACGGACCGTCTCTGGGACACCTTCCCCGGCCCCAGATCACGAGCACACGGAGCGGGCAGGGACCAGGCCCGGCGGGATCCCGCAGCAGAGCAGCACCGCAGCGCAGCACCGCAGAGCAGCACCGCAACCCCCACAGCAGCAACCACACGAACGGGTCGAGACCATGAGCAGCACCCACGCGCCCACCCCGGCGCCGGCCGCCGAGAGGCGGGTCCGCCACCAGGCCCGCGACGCGGCGACGCTCATGGCCTTCTCGCTCGCGACGTCCGTGGGAGCGGCCACCGCGTTGGCGCTGCTCTCGAGCCTGGGCCGCTGACGTGCCGGCCCCCCTGCACGTCCCGGTGCTGCTGGACCGGGTCGTGGCACTGCTGGCACCCGCGCTGGAGCGCGACGAGGACGGCTCGGCCGGCCGCCAGCGGGTGCTCGTCGACTGCACCCTCGGCCTCGGCGGACACTCCGAGGCGGTCCTGGTCCGCCTCCCGCACAGCCGGGTCGTCGGCATCGACCGCGACCCGCAGGCCCTAGCCCTCGCCGGCGAGCGGCTGGCCCCCTTCGGCGACCGCTTCACCGGCGTCCACGCGGTGTACGACGAGATCCCCGACGTCCTCGAGGAGCTCGGCCTGCCCGAGGTGGACGCGGTCCTCTTCGACCTCGGCGTCTCCTCCATGCAGCTGGACCGCCGCGAGCGCGGCTTCGCGTACGCCGAGGACGCCCCGCTCGACATGCGGATGGACGGCTCGACCGGCCCCACCGCCGCGGACGTGCTCAACACCTACTCGGTGGGCGAGCTGACGCGGGTGCTGCGCGACTACGGCGAGGAGAAGTTCGCCCGCAAGATCGCCCAGGCCGTCGTGCGCCGCCGCGAGAGCGAGCCGTTCACCACCTCGGCCCCGCTCGTCGAGCTGTTGTACGCCGAGATCCCGGCCCCCGCCCGTCGTACCGGCGGCCACCCGGCCAAGCGCACCTTCCAGGCGCTGCGCATGGAGGTCAACGACGAGCTCGCGGTGCTGCGCCGCGCGCTCCCGGCGGCCATCGACGCGATCGGGGTCGGCGGCCGGGTCGTCGTGGAGTCCTACCACTCCCTCGAGGACCGACTGGTCAAGCAGGCCTTCACCGCCGCCACGCGCTCCGAGGTGCCGCCCGACCTGCCGTTCGTGCCCGAGGGGAGCGAGCCGGCCCTGCGCCTGGTCACCCGCGGCAGCGAGCAGGCCGACGCCGCGGAGATCGCCGAGAACCCGCGCGCTGCCTCGGTCCGGCTCCGGGCCGTCGAGCGCGTCCGTCCGGCCGAGCGGCCCACCGGTCGCCCGACGTCGAGGTCCACCAGCAAGGCCGGCAAGCCCACCGGCACGCCCACCAGCAGGTCCACGAACAGGGGAGTCGCCTGATGCCCAGCCCCGCCACCCTGCGCCAGCGCGCTCCCCGCCTCGCGGGAGCCGCCGTCGAGCGGGCCCGCCTCACCGTGGTGCCCCGGGCCGAGACCCGCGCCGCGCGGCTGCCCTTCGTCTCCCTCGTCACCGTGCTGCTGCTCGGCGGCGTGGTGGGGCTGCTCCTCTTCAACACCTCGATGCAGCAGTCGGCCTTCACCGCCACCTCGCTGGAGCAGCGGGCCGCGGTGCTCTCGGCGCGCCAGGAGTCGCTCGGCATGAAGCTCGAGCAGCTGCGCGACCCCCAGGAGGTAGCCCGTCGCGCGCAGCAGCTCGGCATGCGCGTCCCGGCCGCTCCGCTGTTCCTCGACCTCTCCGACGGCTCGGTCGCCGGCGACCCCGCCGGTGCCCAGGTCCTCGCTCCCGTCCTGCTGGAAGCGAAGGCTCCGCCGCTCCCGGCGGAGCTTGCCCCCGCGACGCAGGTGGTCCGGCCGCCCGAGGGCACGCTCAGCGGTGACCGGGGCAACGGCAACGGCAACGGCAACGGCAACGGTCGGGCCGACGACCGGGCCGGCGACCGTGGCAATCGCGAGGGCCGGGGCGATGGGCGTGGCGACGCGGCCAGGTCCGACCGCGGCGGTAGGAATGGAGAGGCGTCCTCGGACCGCGACCGCGGTGGCGACCGGGAGCGCCGCGACGACCGCGGGCGCTCGGGCCGCGACCGCTGACCCACCCACCTGGACCACCGCCGACCCGCAGTGACCACCGGCACCATCAAGCACCCGAGCACCCCGAGGACACCCGTGAGGACCAGTCGCTACCCGCGCCGCGGCGCTCCGCACCTGCGGTTGCGGATCGGCTTCGTGCTGATCGCGATGGTGCTCTCGGTCTTCGGGGCCCGGCTGGTGCAGCTGCAGGGGATCGACCCCGGCTCCTACGCCGCGATGGCGGCCGCGGAGAGCATGCAGGACGTCGTCCTGCCGGCCACCCGCGGCGACATCCTCGACCGCAACGGCGAGCCGCTGGCGGAGTCGGTCGACGGGTTGATGGTGATCGCCGACCCGGCCCTGGTGAACACCGACGAGGCCGGCAACGAGGTCGACCGGGCCCCGGAGCTGGCCAAGCTCCTGGCCACCAAGCTCGACGTCGACTACGTCACGACGCTGGAACGCCTGCGCCGCACCGACACCCGCTTCCAGTACGTCGCGCGCTCGGTCCCGGCCGCCGACGCCCGTGCGGTCGTCGAGCGCGCCGCCGAGCTCGGCTTCGACGGCCTGACGACCCAGCGCGACCCGATCCGCGTCTACCCCGCCGGTGACGTCGCGGCCAACATCATCGGCTTCCTCGGCACCCCGCTGGCCGACGGCACCCCCCAGCCGCTGGCCGGCTTCGAGCGCACCTTCGACGCCGAGCTCTCCGGCACCGACGGCTCGGCGCGCTACTCCGTGGCCGCGGGCCAGAAGATCCCCCTCGGCGAGCAGACGGTCGTCGAGGCCGTCGACGGTCGCGACCTGACCACCACACTGGACCGCGAGCTGCAGTGGTACGTCCAGCGGGTCCTGCGCCAGACCGTCTACGACGCCCGTGCCGACTCCGGCGTGGCCGTGGTCATGGACTCGCGCACCGGTGAGGTCCTCAGCCTCGCCGACTTCCCGACGTACGACGCCAACGACCCGCTCGAGGCCGACGAGGCCGACCTCGGCTCGCGGGCGATGAGCGACGTCTACGAGCCCGGCTCGGTCGAGAAGGTGCTGACCCTCGGCGCCCTCGTCGACGCCGGCCGCGTCACCCCCCGCACGCGGCTGACCGTGCCGCCGAGCCTGCAGCGCCAGGACCGTGCCATCGGTGACTGGTTCGACCACGGCACCATCAACCTGACCCTGGCCGGGGTGCTGGCGAAGTCCTCCAACATCGGCACCGTCCTGGCCGCCGACAAGTTCGAGGGCGACGAGCTGCGCGACTACCTCACGGCCTTCGGCCTCGGCGAGCCGACCGGGGTCGGCGTGCGCGGCGAGTCGCCGGGCATCGTGCCCGCCGGCTCGCTGTGGACCTCCCAGACCCAGGACCGCGTCGCCTTCGGCCAGTCGGTCTCGGTCAACGCCCTGCAGATGGCCGCCGCGATCAACACCGTCGCCAACGGTGGCGTCCGCGTCGACCCCAGCCTCGTGCGCGGCCGGGTCACCACCGACTCCGGTGAGGAGGTCGGCACCGAGACCGTCACCTCGCGCCGGGTGCTCTCCGAGGACGCTGCCCGCAAGACCATGCTCATGATGGAGCGCGTGGTCGACCCCGAGGCCGGCGTCGCCCCCGGAGCGCAGGTCCCGGGCTACCGCGTCGCGGGCAAGACCGGCACCGCGCAGCGCGCCAACTCCGAGTGCGGCTGCTACGACGGCACCTTCACCGTCTCCTTCGCCGGCTTCGCGCCCGCCGACGACCCGCGCTTCACCGTCTACGTCGTGGTCCAGAACCCGCGCAACGGCGGGGGCGGTGGCTCGGTGGCGGGTCCGGCCTTCTCGAAGATCATGGGCTACGCCCTGCGCCGGTACGCCGTCCCGCCCACCAGCACGAAGCCGTCCTCGCTCCCCGTCGAGTGGTGACGTCCGACGCCCGCGGCGGGCGTAGGGTCCTGGGTCCGTGACCACCGCAGACCGGACGGCTGGGCAGACCGCGGCGACGCGCCCCACGCACCCGCCCACCACCTCGTTGCGCGCGCTCGCCGCGTGGATCGAGGCCGAGCTCGGGGTCGGTGCCGAGGTGAGCGGTGAGGCCGCGCTCACCGGCATCACGCTGAGCAGCGAGCGCGTGCTGGCCGGCGACCTCTACGCCGCACTGCCGGGCGCCCGGGCCCACGGTGCCGACTTCGCCGAGCGGGCCCTGGCCGCCGGGGCCGTCGCGGTGCTGACCGACCCCGCGGGTGCCGAGCGGCTCGACCCCGGCGTGCCCCTGGTCGTCGTGCCCGACCCGCGCCGGCTCCTGGGCCGGGTCAGCGCCGAGGTCTACGGCCACCCTGCCCGTCGGCTGGTGATGGTCGGCGTCACCGGCACCCAGGGCAAGACCACCACCACCCGGCTGCTCGAGGGCGGCCTGGCCGCGGCCGGCACCGTCCCGGCGGTCGTGGGGACGGTCGGCACCCGGATCGCCGGCACCGACGTCAGGACCGCCCTGACCACCCCCGAGGCCCCCGACCTGCACGCGCTCTTCGCCCTCATGGTCGAGCGCGGCGTCGAGGTGTGCGCCATGGAGGTCTCCAGCCACGCCCTGGTGCTCGGTCGGGTCGACGGCGTCGTCTTCGACGTCGCGGTCTTCCTCAACCTCGGACGCGACCACCTCGACTTCCACGACACCGTGGAGGAGTACTACGAGGCCAAGGCCTCGCTCTTCACCCCCGAGCGCGCCCGCCGCGCCGTCGTCTCGGTCGACGACGAGCACGGGCGGCGGCTGGCGGGGGAGACCACGCTGCCGCTGGCGACCTTCTCCACCGGCGGGGGAGAAGGCGCGACCTGGTCGGTCACCGACCTCGAGCCGGCTCCCAGCCGCACCGACTTCACCGTCCTCGCCCCCGGGGCCCGGTACGCCGGCGGCGTGCCCCTCGCCGGGGCCTACAACGTCTCCAACGCGCTGGCCGCGATCGCCGCGGCGGGCGAGGCCGGGCTCGACCCCGCAGCGGTCGCGCAGGGGATCGCGGGGCTCGCCGGCGTACCCGGGCGGCTCGAGAGCATCCGTGCCGGGCAGGACTTCGAGGTGGTCGTCGACTACGCGCACAAGCCGGACGCGGTCGAGGCCGCGGTCTCCGCGCTCCGCCCGCTCACGTCGGGCCGGGTGCTGGTGGTCATCGGGGCCGGCGGGGACCGCGACACCGGCAAGCGTCCGCTCATGGGCGAGATCGCGGCCCGGCTCGCCGACGTCGTGGTCGTGACCGACGACAACCCGCGCACCGAGGACCCTGCGTCGATCCGGGCCGCCGTGCTGGCCGGGTGCGCGCTGGTGCCGGAGGTCGAGCGCGCCGAGGTCCGGGAGGAGGGCGACCGCCGTCGCGCCATCGCCTGGGCCCTCGAGCAGGCCGCTCCCGGGGACATCGTGCTCGTCGCCGGCAAGGGTCACGAGACCGGCCAGGAGGTCCACGGGGTCGTGCACCCCTTCGACGACCGCGAGGTCGTGCGCGACCTGCTCGCGGGTGCGGGCACGTGAGCGCGCACGTGAGGATGGCCACCCCCGCGGCGGGGCGCGGGCCGGGAGGGCCCGGCATGCGCGAAGATGGTCGACGGTCCGACGGCGGACCGCGGCGCGGGCCCGCGGGAGCGGGCCGCAGGACACAGGTAGGGACGGAGGTGGGCGGCCGGTGAGGGCGATCCTGCTGGCAGGCGGCATCTCGCTGCTCATCTCGCTGCTCGGCACCCGCTACGCCATCCGGCAGTTCACCCGCCTCGGCTACGGCCAGGAGGTCCGCGACGACGGGCCGACGACCCACCACGTCAAGCGCGGCACCCCGACCATGGGCGGGGTCGTGCTGATCGCCGCCAGCGTCGTGGGCTACTTCGCGGCCAAGCTCATCACGATGTCCCCGCCGAGCGCCTCGGCCTGGCTGCTGCTGCTGCTCTTCGTCGGGACCGGTCTGGTCGGCTTCCTCGACGACTTCATCAAGATCTACAAGCAGCGCAGCCTGGGCCTGCGCAGCAAGGCCAAGATCGTCGGGCAGACCGTCGTCGGCCTGACCTTCGGCATCCTCGCGCTCAGCCCTGCGCTGGAGGACGAGCGGGGCCAGCGACCGGCCTCGTTCTCGCTCTCGTTCATCCGCGACCTCGACAGCTTCGTGCTGCCGATGGTCGTGGTGCTCGCGCTGATCCTGCTGATGGTCATCGCCACCAGCAACGCCACCAACCTCACCGACGGCGCCGACGGCCTCCTGACCGGGTGCAGCGTGATGGTCTTCGGCGCCTACACGATCGTCAACATCTGGCAGAACAACCAGTGGTGCGGCCAGGCCGACATCGCCTACGGCAAGTGCTACGAGGTGCGCGACCCGCTCGACCTGGCGGTCATCGCCGCGGCCATCACCGGTGCCTGCTTCGGCTTCCTGTGGTGGAACGCCGCGCCCGCACAGATCTTCATGGGCGACACCGGCTCGCTGGCCCTCGGAGCAGCGCTCGCCGGCCTGGCGATCCTGACCCGCACCGAGCTGCTGCTGATCGTCCTCGGCGGCGTGTTCGTCATGGAGACCGTCTCGGTGATGCTGCAGGTGACCTGGTTCAAGGCGACCCGCAGGATCACGGGCACGGGCAAGCGGCTCTTCCGCATCGCCCCGATCCACCACCACTTCGAGATGGTGTGGGAGGAGATCACGGTGGTCATCCGGTTCTGGATCATCACGGGTCTCTGCGTCGCCGGTGGTCTGGGCATCTTCTACGCCGAGTGGGTCGCGGGCACGTGAGCCGCCACCGGGCCCGCCGCGACCTCGACGGCCTCGGCCAGACCGACTCCTGGGACGGCGTGCGCGCGGTCGTCGCCGGCTTCGGCGTCTCCGGCTTCGCCGCGGCCGACAACCTGACCCACCTCGGTGCCGCGGTGACCGCGCTCGACGAGCAGGCCGAGGGCAAGGAGGAGAAGGCCGAGCTGCTCGAGGTGCTCGGCGCCGACGTACGCCTGGGTCCCGGCACCACCGCCGCGCTGCCCAGCGACCTGGACCACGTCGACGTGGTCGTGACCTCGCCGGGGTGGCGGCCCGACAGCCCGCTGCTGGTCGAGGCCCGCGAGCGCGGCATCCCGGTCTGGGGCGAGGTCGAGCTGGCGTGGCGGCTGCGCCACCCCGACCACGACACCCCGTGGCTGGCGGTGACCGGCACCAACGGCAAGACCACGACCGTGCAGATGCTCGATGCCATCCTGCGCGCCGCCGGGCTGCGCAGCGTCGCCGCGGGCAACGTCGGGCTGCCCCTGGTGGAGGCGGTGATGGACCCCGTGCCGCACGACGTGCTGGCCGTGGAGCTGTCCAGCTTCCAGCTGCACTACACCGACTCCATGAGCGCGGAGTCGGCGGCGGTGCTCAACGTCGCCGAGGACCACCTCGACTGGTACCCCTCCATGGACGCGTACGCCGCAGACAAGGGCCGCGTCTACGAGCGCGCCCAGCGGGCGTGCGTCTACAACGTGGCCGACCCGGTCACCGAGCAGCTGGTCCGCGACGCCGACGTGGTCGAGGGAGCCCGCGCGATCGGTTTCACCCTCGGCATGCCCTCGGTCGGCATGATGGGACTGGTCGAGGACATCCTGGTCGACCGCGCCTTCATCGAGGAGCGCAGCACCAGCGCCGCCGAGCTCTGCACCGTCGCCGACCTGCCCAGCCACGCCCCGCACGTCGTGTCCAACGCGCTCGCCGCCGCGGCCCTGGCCCGGGCCCACGGCGTCTCGCAGCAGGCGGTGCGCGACGGGCTGCGCGGCTTCCGGCTCGACGGCCACCGCATCGCGGTGGTGGCCGAGGCCGACGGCATCACCTGGGTCGACGACTCCAAGGCCACCAACCCGCACGCGGCGCTGTCCTCGCTGCGCGCCTACGACCCGGTCGTCTGGGTCGCCGGCGGCCTGGCCAAGGGCGCCCGCTTCGACGAGCTGGTGCAGGCCGTGCGCGACCGGCTGCGCGGGGTCGTCCTGCTCGGCCGCGACGCCGACGTCGTCGCCGAGGCGCTCGCACGACACGCCCCGGATGTGCCCGTCATCCGGGTCGGGAACGATGAGACTGGTGTGACAGGTGGTGACCACGGTCCGATGGGACGCGTCGTCGCGGCCGCAGCACAGCTCGCCCGACCGGGCGACACGGTCCTGCTGGCCCCGGGATGCGCCTCGATGGACCAGTTCACCCACTACGGCGCCCGCGGTGACGCGTTCGCCGGGGCCGTGCGGGAGCACCTCGCCGGCTGAGCCCAGCAGGAGCGCCACAACCAGGGACAGGACGGGAGGGCCCGGCGTGAGCACCACCGCCGACGAGACCCGGATCGTCCCTGGCCCCACCCGTGGTCGGGAGCCACGGTTCGCGGGCCTGGCTGCCGCCCGTGAGGCGCTGGACAAGCCGCTGACGTCGTACTACCTGCTGCTCGGGGCGTCGGCCCTGCTACTCACCATCGGCCTGATCATGGTGCTGAGCGCCTCCAGCGTGTACTCCTTCCGCCTCAACGACGGCGACTCCTACGCCGTGGTGCGCCGCCAGCTGATGTGGCTGCTGATCGGCCTCCCGGCCGCGTTCGTGGCCTCGCGGCTGCCGCTGGGCTTCCTCAAGCGGATCTCGGTCTGGGCCTACGTCGGATCGCTGGTCCTGCTCTTCCTGACGATCTTCCTGGGCAAGGAGATCAACGGCAACCGCAACTGGCTCGGCGTCGGCCCCGTGGCGATCCAGCCGGCCGAGATCGCCAAGCTGGCCCTCATCCTGTGGGCGGCCACGGTGTACGCCAACAAGGAGCGCCGGCTGGGCAACCTGCACCAGCTGGTGGTGCCCGTGGTGCCCGGCATGTTCCTGGCCACCGGCCTGGTCGTGGCCGGCCGCGACCTCGGCACCGCACTGGTCTTCGGCGCGATCCTCATGGGCATGCTGTGGGTCGTCGGCGCCCCGATGCGCTTCTTCGTCATGACCTTCGGTGTCGTCGGCACCATCGCCGCGGGCTTCGCGGTCACCGACGGCGAGCGGTGGTCGCGCCTGACCACCTTCATGAACCCCTTCGAGGACTACCTCGACACCGGCTGGCAGCCCGCCCACGGCCTGTACGCCCTGTCCAGCGGCGGCTGGTTCGGCGAGGGCATCGGCGCCTCCCAGCAGAAGTGGGGCGACCTGCCCGAGGCGCACACCGACTTCATCTTCGCCGTGCTCGGTGAGGAGCTCGGGCTTGTGGGCACGCTGCTGGTCGTCGGGCTCTTCCTCACCATCGCCTACGCCGCGATGCGGGTCGCGCTCGGCACCCGGGACCCGTTCGTCCGCTACGCCACCTTCGGCATCGTGGTCTGGCTGCTGGGCCAGATGATGATCAACGTCGGCATGGTCCTGGCGCTGCTCCCGGTCATCGGCGTCCCCCTGCCGCTCATCTCCTACGGCGGCTCCTCCCTGCTGCCGTCACTGACCGCACTGGGCCTGCTCATCGGCTTCGCGCGCCGCGAGCCCGAGGCCGCCAAGGCGCTCGCCGCGCGGCGTCGGTCACGCTCGACCGGCGTCTCGGCGGGTCGGCTCCCCTGACGGGGAGCCCCGCTCCCTAGGGTGGCCCCGATGCGCATCCTGCTCGCCGGCGGCGGCACCGCCGGCCACACCTCGCCCCTGCTCGCGACCGCCGACGCCCTGCGCCGGCTGGACCCGGAGGTCGAGATCACCTGCCTGGGCACCGCCCGCGGCCTGGAGACCACGGTCGTCCCGGCCGCCGGCTACCCCCTCGAGCTGGTGCCGCCCGTGCCGCTGCCCCGGCGCCCCGGAGCCGACCTGCTGCGGGTGCCGGGCCGGCTGAGGGCCGCCGTGCGGGCGACGTACGACGTGCTGGACCGCGTGCGCCCCGACGTCGTCGTCGGCTACGGCGGCTACGTCTCGGTGCCGGCCTACCTCGCCGCCCGCCGTCGCGGCATCCCGGTCGTGGTGCACGAGCAAAACGCCCTGCCCGGGATCGGCAACAAGCTCGGCGCCCGCGTCGCGCGCCGGGTCTGCACCAGCTTCCCCGACACCCCGCTGCGCAACGCCGAGTACGTCGGCCTCCCGGTCCGCCGGATGATCGCCACCCTCGACCGTGCGGCCGTCCGCGCGGAGGCGCGTGCCTTCTTCGGCCTCGACCCCGACCGTCCGACGCTCATGGTCACGGGCGGCTCGCAGGGCGCGCAGAGCCTCAACCGCTCCGTCTCCGGTGCGGCCGCAGCGCTGGCCGCCGCGGGCGTGCAGGTCCTGCACGTCCAGGGCAAGCACGGCGGGGCCGAGCCGGGCCCGGCGACGTCCGGTGCGCCGCCGTACGTCGTCCTCGACTTCTGCGACCGGATGGACCTCGCGCTCGCCGCCGCGGACCTCACGATCTGCCGCGCCGGTGCCAACAGCGTGGTCGAGGCGGCCGCGACCGGGCTGCCGGCGGTCTTCGTGCCGCTGCCGATCGGCAACGGCGAGCAGCGCCGCAACGCCGCACCCGTCGTCGAGGCCGGGGGAGCGCTGCTCGTCGAGGACGCCGACCTCACCACCGAGTGGGTGGTCGAGCACGCCGTCCCACTGGTGACCGACCCGGCGCGGCTGACCGCCATGGGCGCGGCTGCGGTGGCGCTCGTGCCCCGCGACGCCGACGAGGCGCTGGCCCGGATCGTCCTCGAGGTCGGGGGAAGGGCCCGATGAGGCTGCCCGTCCCCGACGAGATCCTCCCCGCCGACCGCCTGGGTCGCGTCCACTTCGTCGGCATCGGCGGCGCCGGGCTCTCGGCCATCGCCCGGATCATGGCGATGTCCGGGGTCGAGGTCACCGGCTCCGACGACGCCGAGACGCCCTTCCTGCCGAGCCTGCGCGAGCTCGGCGTGACCGTGCACCGCGGGTACGCCGCCGAGCACCTCGGCGACCTCGGCCCCGGCGACTCCGTGGTCGTCACGACCGCCGCGCGCGAAGACAACCCCGAGGTGCTCGAGGCCCGTCGCCGCGGGCTGCGGCTGCTGCCGCGCTCGGCCGGCCTCGCGGCCACGATGGCCGGTCGCCGGGTCGTCGCCGTCGCCGGCACGCACGGCAAGACCACGACGACCTCCCTGCTGACCTGCGCCCTGCTCGCCTGCGACGCCGACCCGACGTACGCCGTGGGCGGGCTGCTCTCGGCCACCGGCCGCAACGCCGACGCCGGCGCCGGGCCGCTCTTCGTCGCCGAGGCCGACGAGTCCGACGGCGCCTTCCTCGTCTATCGCCCGCACGCCGCGATCGTCACCAACGTCGGTGCCGACCACCTCGACCAGTGGGGCACCGAGACGGCCTACCGCCAGGCGTTCGTCGACTTCGCCGGCACCGTCGACCGCGACGGCTTCCTCGTGCTGTGCACCGACGACGACGGTGCACGGGCGCTGGCCGCGCAGGTGGCCGCTCGGGTCGCCGGTGACGCCCCCGAGGTGGTCACGGTCGGCGAGCGGCCCGGCGCCGACCTCGAGGTCCGCGACGTCGTGCTCGAGGGCAGCACCTCGGGCTTCACGGTCGTCCACGACGGTCGCGAGCTGGGCCGGGTCACCCTGCGCATCCCCGGGCGGCACTACGTCCTGGACGCGGCCTGCGCCCTGGCGGCCGGGCTGCGGCTCGGCCTGCCCTTCGACGGCCTGCGCGCCGGCCTGGAGTCGTTCACCGGCACCGGCCGGCGGATGGAGCCCAAGGGCGAGGCGGCCGGCGTGCGGGTCTACGACTCCTACGCCCACCAGCCGATCGAGATCGCCGGCGACCTCGAGGCCGCCCGGTCCCTGGCCGGCGACGGACGGGTCGTCGTGGCCTACCAGCCGCACCTGGTCTCCCGCACCCGGCTCTTCGGGGCGGCGATGGGGGAGGCCCTCGGGGCGGCCGACGAGGTCGTCGTCCTCGACGTCCACCTCGCCCGCGAGGACGCGGACCCGGCCGTGACCGGCGCGCTGGTGGCCGACGCCGTCCCGCTGCCCGCCGAGCAGGTCGCCTTCGTCCCCGACCAGGCCGACGTGGCTGCCGAGCTCGTCCGCCGCGCGCGCCCCGGCGACGTCGTGCTCACCCTGGGCGCCGGCAGCGTGACCGAGGTCGGCCCCCAGGTCCTGGCACTGCTGCGCGACGGGGAGAGCGGGTGACCCAGCGCACGACCCAGAGTGCGAGCCAGGCCCGCGCGCAGCGGGCGTTCGCCCGCCGCCGGTGGGCCCGGCGGTGGCTGTCGTGGCGGCGGGCGCTCCTTGCGCTCGCGGCGCTGCTCGCGCTCGGCCTCGGTGCGTACGCCGTGTGGTTCTCCTCCTGGCTGGCCGCCGAGCAGGTCACCGTGGCCGGCGCCTCGCAGCTGGCCCCCGACGAGGTCGAGCAGGCCGCCGGCGTACCCCTCGGGGAGCCGCTGGCCCGTGTCGACCTCGATGCCGTCCGCACCCGGGTCGCCTCGCTGGCCATGGTCTCCGAGGTCGACGTCGTGCGCCGCTGGCCCCACACCGTGGCCATCACGGTCGTCGAGCGCCAGGCCGTCGCCGTCGTGCAGATCGGCACCGCCCTGCGCGGCCTGGACGCCGAGGGCGTGGTCTTCCGCGACTACGCCACGGCCCCGCCCGACCTGCCCCGCGTGCAGACCGCCTCGGGCGCCAGCTCCGAGGCGCTGCGCGAGGCCGCCGCGGTCGTCTCCGCCCTGCCCGAGGACCTCGCACCACGGGTGGACTTCGTCTCGGTCGCCAGCATCGACCGGATCGAGCTCGCCCTGCGCGACGGCCGCACCGTGGTGTGGGGGAGCGCGGAGGACTCCGAGCGCAAGGCCGAGGTGCTCGCCGTGCTGCTCACCCAGGACGCCCGGGTGTACGACGTCTCCGTGCCTGCCACCCCCACCACCCGCCAGTGACCCGCGGGACGCGCTGACCCGGGGCCACGTCGACGGTGACTCGTCGCCAGTTCGACGCTGACTCGGCACGGATTCGAGCGTGAGTCGGCGACTGCCGGGCGTGTCTGCGCGGATCCGGGCCGACCCGCTCCTACTGTCGTGCCCACGACGAAGTTGACATAACTATAACCCTCAGGCTGAGGGTCAGAGTTCAGGGTCGACCAGGGCGACGCAGCGGACGCCCGTCGAGCAGACCCAGAAGGACCGCACGACAGCAGGACCCCGCAGGACCTCCAGCACCACCCACCAGCACCGAGATCTCCAGAATCGAGAGGCGAGAGCCGTGGCAGCACAGAACTACCTGGCCATCATCAAGGTCGTCGGCATCGGCGGCGGTGGGGTGAACGCCGTGAACCGGATGATCGAGGTCGGTCTGAAGGGCGTGGAGTTCATCGCCATCAACACCGACGCCCAGGCGCTGCTCATGAGCGACGCCGACGTCAAGCTCGACATCGGTCGTGAGCTGACCCGCGGCCTCGGCGCCGGCGCCAACCCCGAGGTCGGCGGCCGCGCCGCCGAGGACCACGCCGACGAGATCGAGGAGGTCCTCAAGGGCGCCGACATGGTCTTCGTGACCGCGGGCGAGGGCGGCGGCACCGGCACCGGCGGTGCTCCGGTCGTGGCCCGCATCGCGCGCTCGCTCGGGGCCCTGACCATCGGCGTCGTGACGCGCCCGTTCGCGTTCGAGGGCCGCCGTCGCGCCAACTCCGCCGAGGAGGGCATCGCCGCGCTGCGCGAGGAGGTCGACACCCTCATCGTGATCCCCAACGACCGGCTGCTGTCGATCTCCGACCGCAACGTCTCGGTGCTCGACGCCTTCAAGCAGGCCGACCAGGTGCTGCTGCAGGGTGTCTCCGGCATCACCGACCTCATCACCACGCCCGGACTGATCAACCTCGACTTCGCCGACGTGAAGTCGGTCATGGCCAACGCCGGCTCCGCGCTCATGGGCATCGGCTCGGCCCGGGGCGAGGACCGCTCGGTCGCCGCCGCGGAGATGGCGGTCTCCTCGCCGCTGCTGGAGGCGAGCATCGACGGCGCCCACGGCGTGCTGCTCTCGATCGCCGGTGGCTCCGACCTCGGCCTGTTCGAGATCAACGAGGCCGCGGCCCTGGTCGCCCAGGCCGTGCACCCCGAGGCCAACATCATCTTCGGTGCGACCATCGACGACGCGCTGGGCGACGAGGTCCGCGTGACCGTCATCGCCGCCGGCTTCGACGGCGGCACCCCGAAGCGTCGCGACGAGGGCACGGTCCTGCGCCGCGAGCCCAAGCCGGTGCAGACCCAGGAGGAGACCCGCGCCGCGGTCGCGGCCGCCGTCGCCCAGCGCCAGGAGGCGCCGGCGCCGACGCCGGCTCCTGCCGTCCAGGCCAGCGCGCCGGCCGCGCGCCCGGCCCCGCGCCGCGTCGAGTTCGACGACGACGAGCTCGACGTGCCCGACTTCCTGAAGTAGGGCGCTGCGCAGGCTCGTGTTCTCCTTCCGCGACCACCGTGAGGGCGACGTCCGTGTGGACGTCGCCTTCACCGACGCCAGCCTCGACCTGCAGGGCCTGCGGCCCGGCTTCGAGCAGAGCCTGCCCGCCCTCGAGGCGGCCTGCGGGGTCCGCTTCGCCCGGATGAACCAGGTCCACGGCGACGCCGTGCTGCTGGTCGACGAGCCCGGCCCGGCCCCGAGCGAGCAGGTCCCCACTGCCGACGCGATGGTCACGACCATCCCCGGTCTCGGGCTCATGGTGCGGGTCGCCGACTGCGTCCCGGTGCTCCTCGCGGACACCGAGACCGGGGTCCTCGGCGTCGTGCACGCCGGTCGGGCCGGCGTGGTGCTCGACGTCGTCGGGCGCACCGTGGAGCGCATGCGGGAGCAGGGGGCTCGCGACCTCGTGGCGTGGGTGGGCCCGCACGTGTGCGGCGGGTGCTACGAGGTGCCCGAGCAGATGCGCGAGGAGGTGGCCGGCGTCGTCCCGCAGACCCGCGCCCAGACCACCTGGGGCACACCGGCGCTCGACCTCGGAGCAGGCGTGCGGGCCCAGCTGCTCACCCGCGGCGTCGAGCCCGTCGAGGTGTCCCGCTGCACGCGAGAGGACGACGCACTGCACTCCTACCGCCGCGACGGCGAGCGGTCCGGCCGCCTCGCGGGGCTCGTGTGGACGGTCGCGGCATGAGCGTCCAGGACCGCCGCGAGGAGCTCGAGCGCAACCTCGCCGGGGTCCGTGGCCGGATCGAGCGCGCCTGCGCCGCCGCCGGGCGGGAGCCTGGCTCGGTCGGGCTCACGGTCGTCACCAAGTTCTTCCCCGCCTCCGACGTACGCCTCCTCGCCGAGCTCGGCGTCACCGACGTCGGGGAGAACCGCCACCAGGAGGCCGAGGCCAAGGCCGCCGAGTGCGCCGACCTCGGGCTGCGCTGGCACTACATCGGTGGTCTCCAGAGCAACAAGGCCGCCGCCGTCGCGCGGTACGCCGACGTCGTGGAGTCCGTTGACCGCGCCAAGCTCGTGGGTCGGCTCGCGGCCGGTGCGGTCGAGCGCGGTGCCGAGGTGGAGGTGCTGCTCCAGGTCAGCCTCGACCCGCCCGGCGCCGACCACCGTGCGGGTGCCGACCCCGACGACCTCCCGGCCCTGGCCGACGCGGTCGAGGCCGCCGACGGCCTGCGCCTGGCCGGTCTGATGGCCGTGGCGCCACTGGGGGAGGACCCCGCCGAGGCCTTCGCGCGCCTGGCAGCCGTGCGGGCCGACCTGCTGCAAGTGCACCCCGGCGCCGCCCGGCTCTCGGCCGGGATGAGCGGCGACCTCGAGCAGGCCGTCGCCGCCGGAGCGACACACGTGCGTGTCGGCTCGGCAATCCTCGGTTCCAGGCCACCGGCCCGTTAGCGTTCAGACCACCCAGCGCCTCGTCTTCGGGGCGCTCGATCCCGGAGGACACGACTCATGAGCGGCGCGATGCGCAGGATCGGCGAGTACCTCGGCCTCGTCGAGGACACCGGCCGGTACGACGAGCACGACGGCCACGACGAGACCGTCGAGACCCGACCCGTCGCCGCCGCCCGGGCGTCCCGCCCGGCTCCGGTCTCAGACCTCGCCGAGCGGCGCCGTCCCGCCGCCGGCCCGACCGGAGTGGTGGCCGAGCTGTCCCGCATCACGACCCTGCACCCCAGCACCTACAACGAGGCGCGCACCGTCGGTGAGCACTTCCGCGACGGCGTGCCGGTCATCATGAACCTCACCGAGATGGACGACGCCGACGCCAAGCGCCTGGTCGACTTCGCCGCCGGCCTGGTCTTTGCCACCCGTGGCACCATCGAGCGCGTCACCAACAAGGTGTTCCTGCTGTCCCCGCACAACGTCAGCGTGACCGCGGAGGACAAGGAGCGCATCGTCGAGGGTGGCTTCTTCAACCAGAGCTGAGCGGCCCGTGGGACGCTAGGCCCCTGTCCCGCCCGCGCCCAGAAGACCCAGGAGAGCTCCCGACGTGTACGTCGTAGGTTCGATCATCCACGTCATCCTCTTCGTGTTCATCGCGTTGATGTGGGTCCGCTTCATCGTGGACTGGGTCATGGTCTTCGCCCGCCAGTGGCAGCCCACCGGGCCGCTGCTGGTCGTGCTCGAGGTCGTGTACTCGATCACCGACCCGCCGATCAAGGCGCTGCGCAAGGTGATCCCGCCCCTGCGCCTGGGCAACTTCGCCCTGGACCTCAGCTTTTTGCTGGTGCTGGTCATCGCCTGGGTGCTGCTCAACGTCAACGACGCGGTCCTGCTCTCCTCCTGAGCGGTCCTCAGGGCTCGGCGCGCCGCTGGGAGCACCGTGGGTCACACGTGCCCCAGGCTTGACGCTATTGTTCGACCGACAGGAGCGGTGGGCCGTCTGGCCCGCTGCCGAATGACGACTACGAATGGGTGAGGTCATGCCGCTGACGCCCGAGGACGTGAGCAACAAGCGCTTCACGCCCGTCCGCCTCCGTGAGGGCTACGACATGGGGGAGGTCGACCAGTTCCTCGACGAGGTGGAGGCCGAGCTGGCCCGCCTCACGAAGGAGAACGACGACCTGCGCGTCCAGCTCTCCCAGGTGCAGGCAGGTGGCCCGCCGACCGAGGCGTTCACGCCGCCGGTCGCCCAGCCGGAGCCGGTCAAGGCCCCCGAGCCCGCAGCCCCGGCCGCGGCGCCCGCCGCCCCGGCGCAGACGCTCCGCGTGGAGACCGTCGCCGATGCGTCCAACGCCGCGGCACGACTGCTCGAGATCGCCACGCGCAACGCCGACGAGCTCGTCGAGGACGCCAAGGACCAGGCCGACAAGATCATCGGCGAGGCCCGCACCAAGGCCGAGCGCCTCGAGAGCGAGTCCAAGACCAAGGCCGATCGGATGGAGGCCGACGCCCGCACCCGCGCGCAGATGCTCGACTCCGAGACCGCCGAGCGCCGCCAGCAGATGTTCGGCGACCTCGAGCGCGAGCGCGACAAGCTCTCCGGCGAGGTGGACCGCCTGCGCTCCTTCGAGCGCGAGTACCGCTCCCGCCTGCGCAGCTACTTCACCCAGCAGCTCGAGGCCCTGGAGGGCAACGCCGACGAGGCGCCCTCCGAGGACGCCCCGGCGCCCAAGCGCCTGCGCTCCATCCTGGGGGAGGAGGAGGGCTGAGACCCTCCCACCCCTCGCACGTACGTCGAAGGCCGGCTCCCCCTCGGGGAGCCGGCCTTTGCCGTTCCCGGCGAGGCGGATTGTGGGCCACCGCACCACCCACTAGCCTCCGGCCATCACTGGTCCAGCCCGACCCCGTCGTCGGGCCTGTCGAGGGGAGTCGAGCCCGATGGCTCGAGCCGCACGCAAGTCGCTCGCCGGCACCGCCGCGTCCGCCGCAGGGCGACTGATCCGCCGGCGTTCGACCGCGACCGAGGAACCGGCCCCAGCGAAGAAGGCCGCGCCGGCCCAGAAGGCCGCGCCCGCGAAGAAGGCTGCGCCCGCGAAGGCGGCTGGGCCCGCGAAGGCGGCAGCCCCGGCCAAGAAGGCTGCGCCCGCGAAGAAGGCCGCGCCCGCGAAGGCGGCAGCCCCGGCCAAGAAGGCTGCGCCCGCGAAGAAGGCTGCCCCCGCGAAGAAGGCTGCCCCGGCCAAGAAGGCTGCGCCCGCGAAGAAGGCTGCCCCCGCGAAGAAGGCCGCCCCCGCAAAGAAGGCCGCACCGGCGAAGAAGGCTGCACCGGTGAAGAAGGCCGCGCCGGCCAAGGCGGCAGCCCCGGCCAAGAAGGCTGCCCCCGCGAAGAAGGCCGCGCCGGCGAAGAAGGCTGCACCGGTGAAGAAGGCCGCGCCCGCGAAGAAGGCCGCACCGGCGAAGAAGGCCGCACCGGTGAAGAAGGCTGCACCGGTGAAGAAGGCCGCGCCCGCCAAGAAGGCCGCGCCGCCTGAGAAGCCCGCCGATTCGGCTCGATCGACCACGACGAAGAAGACTGGTGCCGTGAAGAAGACCACTGCCCCCTCGGCCACCGCGGACGCCCTGGTGGTGAAGGACGGCGAGGACGCCTGGACCCCTGCGGAGCTCGCCGAGGTGCTGACCGGGCTGGAGGAGCAGCGGGCCCACAGCCTGGAGATCGTCGCCGAGCAGGAGGCCGAGCTCTCCGGGCTCATGCGCGACTCCGGCGACGGGGCCGGTCAGGACCAGGCGGACCTCGGCGCGACGACCTTCGAGCGCGACCACGAGATGAGCGTGCTCAACAGCGAGCGCGACAAGCTGGCCCAGATCGACCGGGCACTGGCCCGCATCGCCGACGGCACCTACGGGGTGTGCGAGTCGTGCGGCCAGCCCATCGGCAAGCTTCGTCTCATGGCGTTCCCGCGTGCCACACTGTGCATGACATGCAAGCAGCGCGAGGAACGACGGTAGCCCCAGACTCCGGGGGAGAACCTCCCACCCTGTCCGCGGTGCGGGCCCGGCTGCTGCTCGCCAGCATCGCCGTGGTCCTGTACGCCGTCGACATGGTCACGAAGGTCCTGGCCGTCGAGCACCTCGACGGGGAGCCGGACGTGCCCCTGGTCGGGGACCTGCTGGTCCTCAACCTCGTGCGCAACCCCGGTGCGGCGTTCAGCACGGGCACCGAGTACACCGTCGTCCTCAGCTGCCTGGCGATCGTGGCGGTCCTCGTGGTGCTCTACCTCAGCCTCCGCGTGCGCAGCCGGCTGTGGGCGGTGGCCCTCGGGGCCCTGCTCGCGGGCGTATCGGGCAACCTGACCGACCGCATCCTGCGTGAACCGGGACCGCTGCGCGGGCACGTCATCGACTTCCTGATGCTGCCGAACTGGCCGGTGTTCAACATCGCCGACGTGTGCATCAACGTGGCCGCCGCACTGATCCTCGTGCAGGCCTTCCGCGGTGTCCGGCTCGACGGGACCCGGGTGCCCGAGGACGAGGACGAGCCCGCGGACCAGCAGGAGCGGACGGCATGACGCAGACCTCGGAGCAGCGCAGCCTCTCGGTGCCCGACGGGCTGGCGGGGGAGCGGGTCGACGCCGCCATGGCCCGGATGTTCGGCCTGTCCCGCACCCGCGCCGCCGACCTGATCGCCGGCGGGCTGGTCCGCATGGACGGTGCCGAGATCGGCAAGAGCGACCGGGTCCTGCCCGGCGCGGTCCTCGACGTCACCATCCCCACGCTCACCGACCCGTTGGTCGTGGTGCCGGAGATCGTCGAGGGGATCAAGATCATCCACGACGACGAGTCCATCGTCGTGATCGACAAGCCGGTCGGCGTCGCGGTGCACCCCTCGCCGGGGTGGAGCGGTCCGACCGTGGTCGGACACCTGGCCGGCGCGGGCTTCCGGATCGCCACCAGCGGGGCCTCGGAGCGCCAAGGCATCGTCCAGCGCCTGGACGTGGGCACCTCGGGAGTCATGGTGATCACCAAGTCCGAGCACGCCTACAGCGTGCTCAAGGACGCCTTCCGCAAGCGCACCGTCGACAAGACCTACCACGCGCTCGTGCAGGGGCACCCGGACCCGCTCGAGGGCACCGTCGACGCCCCGATCGGCCGCCACCCCAAGCACGACTACAAGTTCGCGGTGATGGCCGACGGTCGCGCCTCGGTGACCCACTACGAGACCCTCGAGGCACACCGCTTCGCGAGCCTGCTCGAGGTGCACCTCGAGACCGGGAGGACCCACCAGATCCGGGTCCACATGAGCGCCTTGAAGCATCCCTGCGTCGGTGACCTCACGTACGGCGCCGACCCGGCGCTCGCGCGGCGCGTGGGCCTGGAGCGGCAGTGGCTGCACGCGGTCAAGCTCGGCTTCGTCCACCCCGACACCGGCGACCACGTCGAGTACGAGTCGACGTACCCCGAGGACCTCGCCGCGGCTCTCGAGGTCATCCGTGACGCCCACTGAGCCGAGCGCCGAGGGGGCCGGGCTCCCGGCGACCGGCCAGCCGGTCCTGGTCCTGCGCCCTGCCGAGGCCGAGGACGCCGACGCCCTCGCACTGATCCACGTCCTCGCCCGCCGGGCCGCCCCGATGCCCGAGCCGGTGCACGACGAGGACGACGTACGCCGCTGGCTCCGCTCGCGGATCGCGACCGACGAGACGTGGGTCGCCGAGGTGGACGGGCTCCCGGTCGGCTACGCCCGCTGGACGCCGGGCTGGCTCGACGACCTCTACGTCCAGCCGGCACGCCAGGGCGGCGGCGTCGGTGCGGCCCTGCTGGAGCTGGTCCAGGCCCGGCAGCCCGACGGCTTCTGCCTGTGGGTCTTCGAGTCCAACACCCCCGCGCGCGGCTTCTACGCCCGCCACGGCCTGCTCGAGCTCGAGCGCACCGACGGCTCGGCCAACGAGGAGCGCGCCCCCGACGTACGCCTGGTCTGGCCGGGCGCGGAGCCGCTGGCCTGCCTGCGCTCGCTCGTCGACGAGGTCGACGCCCAGCTGGGCGACCTGCTGGCCCGTCGGGCCGCGCTGACCCGCGCGATCCAGCCCTTCAAGACCTCCTCGGAGCGCGATCCCGCGCGCGAGCGGGAGGTCGCCGAGCACCTCGCCACCCGGGCGCCGGCGCTGGGCCTCGAGCGGCTCGAGCGGATCGCCCACGTGGTGATCTCCGAGTCGCTGGACGCCGCCCGCGACGGCTGAGCCCGGGGCCGGGACTGTCGGTGGCACCTGCGATGGTCTGTCCCTCGGCTCGCGTAGTCTGATCCCCTTCCCCCGGATCAGCGACCTGCGTGTCGAGACCGCTTCCTGCCCGCACGACGACCCTGAAGGGAACGCAGCGCACCGATGTCATCCGGGCCCTCGCAGGACTCCTTCGTCCACCTGCACGTCCACACCGAGTACTCCATGCTCGACGGCGCGGCGCGGCTGGGCGACCTGGCCCAGCGGGCCGCCGACCTGGGCATGCCGGCGGTCGCGATGACCGACCACGGCAACGTCTTCGGCGCCTACGAGTTCTACTCCAAGGCCAAGGCGGCCGGGGTCAAGCCGATCATCGGCATCGAGGCCTACTTCGCGCCCAACATCAGCCGCTTCGAGAAGAAGGGCGTCAACTTCTACGACGGTGGTCCCGACGACGTCTCGGCGCGTGGTGCCTACACGCACATGACGCTGCTCAGCGAGTCGACCGAGGGGATGCACAACCTCTTCCGGCTCTCGACCGGGGCGTGGCGCGACGGCTTCTTCAAGCACCCCCGCATGGACCGCGAGCTGCTGGCCCAGCACAGCAAGGGGATCATCGGCACCACCGGCTGCCCCTCCGGCGAGGTCCAGGTCCACCTGCGCTACGGCAACTACGACGCGGCCCGCAAGGCCGCCGGCGACTTCCAGGACATCCTCGGCCGGGAGAACTACTTCCTGGAGCTGATGGACCACGGGCTCGACATCGAGCGGCGGGTCCGCGACGGCCTGCTCACCCTGGGCAAGGACCTCGGCATCCCGCTGCTCGCCACCAACGACTCCCACTACGTGCACCGCGAGGACGCCGCCTCGCAGGAGCACCTGCTCTGCATCAACTCCGGCTCCACGATGGACGTCCCGGCCGGCGACGGCCCGGGCCAGCGCTTCGCCTTCCAGGGCGACGGCTACTACATCAAGACCGCCGCGGAGATGCGCGAGATCTGGCGCGACCTCCCCGAGGCCTGCGACAACACCCTGCTGATCGCCGAGCGCTGTGACGTGCAGTTCTCCGAGACCGTCGGCAAGTACATGCCCCGCTTCCCCTGCCCGCCGGGGGAGAACGAGGACTCCTGGCTGGTCAAGGAGGTCGAGGTCGGCCTCTCGCGTCGCTACCCGAACGGGGTGCCCGACAGGGTCCGCAAGCAGGCGGAGTTCGAGCTCGGCGTCATCACGCAGATGGGCTTCCCGGGCTACTTCCTCGTCGTCGCCGACTTCATCGGCTGGGCCAAGGACCACGGCATCCGCGTGGGCCCAGGCCGCGGCTCGGGTGCCGGCTCGATGGTGGCCTACGCCCTGCGCATCACCGACCTCGACCCGCTCGAGCACGGACTGATCTTCGAGCGCTTCCTCAACCCCGACCGCGTCTCGATGCCCGACTTCGACATCGACTTCGACGAGCGTCGGCGCGGCGAGGTCATCCGCTACGTCACCGAGAAGTACGGCGACGACCGGGTGTCCTACATCGTCACCTACGGCACCATCAAGGCCAAGCAGGCCGTCAAGGACTCCAGCCGCATCCTCGGCTACCCCTTCGCCATGGGCGACCGGATCACCAAGGCGATGCCCGCGGCGGTGATGGGCAAGGACGTCCCGCTGCAGGACATCTTCGACCCGCAGCACAAGCGCTTCGGCGAGGGCGGTGAGTTCCGCCAGCTCTACGAGGCCGACAACGACGTCAAGCGGGTCGTCGACACGGCCATCGGCATCGAGGGCCTGAAGCGGCAGTGGGGCGTGCACGCCGCCGGGGTGATCATGTCCAGCGAGCCGCTGGTCGACGTCATCCCGCTGCTCAAGCGGCCCGCCGACGGCGCGATGATCACGCAGTTCGACTACCCCACCTGTGAGGCCCTCGGCCTGATCAAGATGGACTTCCTGGGGCTGCGCAACCTGACCGTGATGGACGACGCGGTCAAGAACATCAAGGCCAACCGCGGCGAGGACGTCGTCCTCGAGGACCTCCCGCTCACCGACCCGGCCACCTACGCCCTGCTCCAGCGCGGCGACACCCTCGGTGTCTTCCAGCTCGACGGCGGCCCGATGCGCGCGCTGCTGCGCTCCATGCGCCCCGACTGCTTCGAGGACATCTCGGCCGTGGGCGCGCTCTACCGCCCGGGCCCGATGGGCGCGGACTCCCACAACAAGTACGCCCGACGCAAGACCGGTCGCGAGCCGGTCGAGCCGATCCACCCCGAGCTGGCCGAGCCACTCGAGGACGTCCTGGGTGAGACCTACGGCCTGATCGTCTACCAGGAGCAGGTCATGGCCATCGCGCAGAAGCTCGCGGGCTACAGCCTGGGACAGGCCGACATCCTGCGCCGCGCGATGGGCAAGAAGAAGAAGGCCGAGCTGGACAAGCAGTTCGAGGGCTTCTCCGGCGGCATGAGGGAGCGCGGCTACTCCGACGCCGCCATCAAGACGCTGTGGGACATCCTGCTGCCGTTCTCCGACTACGCCTTCAACAAGGCCCACTCCGCGGCGTACGGCCTGGTGTCCTACTGGACCGCCTACCTCAAGGCCAACTACCCCGCCGAGTACATGGCGGCGCTGCTCACCTCGGTGCGCGACGACAAGGACAAGTCCGCCATCTACCTCAACGAGTGCCGCCGGATGAAGATCCAGGTGCTCCCGCCGGACGTCAACGAGTCGGCCGCCGACTTCACCCCCGTCGGCACCGACGTCCGCTTCGGTCTCACCGCGGTGCGCAACGTCGGGGGCAACGTCGTGGACGGCATCGTCTCGGCACGCGAGGAGAAGGGCCGCTACCTCGACTTCAACGACTTCCTGGCCAAGGTGCCCGCGCACGTCTGCAACAAGCGCGTCATCGAGTCGCTGATCAAGGCTGGTGCCTTCGACGACATGAAGCACCGGCGGCGCGCGCTGGTGGCCGTCCACGAGACGGCGGTCGACCAGTACGTCGACATCAAGCGCAACGAGGCCATCGGCCAGGACTCGCTCTTCGGGGGCCTCGACGAGGAGGACTCCGGCTCGTTCGGCGTCACCGTCGCCATCCCCGACATCGACGAGTGGGACAAGATGACCCTGCTCGGCCACGAGCGCGACATGCTCGGTCTCTACGTGTCCGACCACCCACTGCTCGGCCTGGAGCACGTGCTGAGCCAGGGCACCGACTGCACGATCGGTGAGCTGATGCTCGACGAGTCGCGCACGGACGGCAGCCCTATCTGCATCAGCGGCCTGGTCACCTCGGTGCAGCGCAAGATCACCAAGCGCGGGGACGCGTGGGCGATGGTGACCCTGGAGGACCTCGACGGCGCCATCGACGTGCTGCTGTTCCCCAGCGCCTACCAGCTGGCGAGCACGCTCCTGGTCGAGGACGCCATCCTCACGGTCAAGGGCCGGCTCTCCCGCAGCAAGGACCAGCCGGAGATCCACGGCCAGGAGGTCTCGGTCCCCGACATCAGCGACGGGCCCTCGGGTCCGGTCGTCATCTCGCTGCCCTCGACCCGCTGCACCGGTCCGGTCGTCGAGCAGCTGCGCGACGTCCTGGCGACCCACCCTGGGATGACCGAAGTACGGTTGCGCCTCATGAAGCGCGAGCAGACCCTCGTGATGAGGCTCGACGACCGGCTCCGGGTGACCCCGACCCCGGCGCTGTTCGCGGACCTCAAGCAGCTGCTGGGTCCTGGATGCCTGACCAGCTGACCCCCGAGCACGACGCACAGCAGCACGCGGAACCGGTCGACACCGGTGTCGCGGGCCTGGAGCCGCGGCGGCCGCGCCGCTCGCACCGTGAGGGCGCGGGTCGCTGGCAGGCGCCCGTCGTCGTGGCGCTCTTCGTCGCCGCGGGCGCCGGTCTCGGGGTCCTGTGGGAGCAGCTGTGGTCACCCACCCGCGGCATCGTCGTGCGGCGCCAGTGGTTCGTGGTCGACGACCAGCTGCGCTACGACCTCGACGGACTGCGCAACCAGTTCTCCGGGACGGCCCTGTTCACCACCCTCGGGCTCGGCGCCGGCGTGGTGCTGGGCCTGGTCTGCGCGTTGTTCCTGGCCCGCCACGAGCTGCGCACGCTCGCCGCGGTCGCGGTGGGCTCGGCCCTCGGTTCCGTGCTGATGTGGCAGGTCGGCACCCGGCTCGGTCCCGCGGACCCCGAGGTCCTGGCTCGCGACCTGCCGCGCGGCACGGTGCTGCCCGACAACCTCGAGCTCGGCTCCCTCGGAGCGCTGCTGGCCCTGCCCCTGGGTGCCGTGCTGGCCGTCGGCGTGGTCTTCTTCCTCCTCCCCGCGCGTCCCGGCCGCGGCTGAGGGTCCTCCGCAGACTGTCGTCCACAGCCTCGCGCGGCGGCCACCCGCGACCGCCGTTCCTGGACCTACTCTTCGGGTGGCTGCTCGAGCACACGCCCGGGCAGCGCCTCCTCGACAGCGGCGCGGGTAGCGTCGCCCCCGACGAGCCCCCAGCCCGCCCGACAGTGAGGAAGCACCATGAGCGACGGCACGCCCGCCCCGGAGTACCTCGAGCCCGCCGCCGGCTCGCCACTGCCAGGGGAGGGGCGGTCCCGGAAGCGACCGTTGCTGCTCGGCGGCGCGGCGGTCGCCGGCGTGGCGCTGGTCGGCGCGGCGGCCTGGGGCGCCTGGTGGTGGCTGGCCGACGGCGGCCAGGCCGCGGAGGCCCTGCCGGCCTCGGCCGTGGGGTACGTCGGGCTCTCCCTCGACCCCAGCGGCTCGCAGAAGGTCGAGGCGCTGAGCACCCTGCGCTCGCTGCCCGCGATCGCCGAGGAGCTCGACCTCGACGGCCCGCTGGAGGACATCGACCTCAAGCAGACCCTCGGCACGGCGTTCCTCGGGACCGCCCCCTGCGACGACCTGACCTACGAAGAGCACCTCGAGCCGTGGCTCGGTGACCGCCTGGGCGTGGCTGCCGTGCCCGTCGACGACCAGCCGAAGGTCGTGCTGGCCGTGGAGACCACCGACGAGGACGCTGCCGTCGAGGGCATGGACGCCCTCCTGGCCTGCGACGACGGCGACCTCGGGGCTGACGACGCGGAGGGCAGCGCGTACCACGTGCGGGACGGCTGGGTCGTGCTGGCCCCGGACGAGACGGCCCTCGACGCCGTGCTCGCCGACCTCGACGAGGGCACGCTCGCCGACGACGAGGACTTCCAGCGCTGGACCGGGGAGGCAGGGGAGCCCGGCGTGCTCACGATGTACGCCGCGCCCGCGGCCGCCGACTACCTCCAGGACGCGCTGGACGGGTTCTTCGGCGACCTGGGTGAGCCGGTCCTCGAGGGCTCGATCAGCGACCCCGTCGCCCTGACCGCCACCACGACCACCACCGCCTCGACCGTCGCCGCCACCTCCGAAGAGCCCTCGCCCGAGGAGCAGCTGGAGGAGGCGATCGAGGCCTTCGAGGGTGCGGCCGCGACCGTGCGCTTCGTCGACGGCTCGATGGAGCTGGAGATGGCCGGTGGCCTGGGCGACTCCGAGCTCCTCGCCGCCGCGGACGCCGAGGACACCGGTGACGCGAGCAGCTTGGTCACCGAGCTGCCCGCAGGCACCGTCCTGGCCGGGGCCACGGGGCTCTCCCCCGAGGGCCTCGAGCAGCTGGAGAGCGGGCTCGGCGCGGACGCCGACGACATGGTCGAGGGCCTGCTGGGTCCGCTGGAGCTCGACCCGGTCGCGCTGCTCGGTGATGCCGTCGGGCTGGCCGTGGGCCCCGGGCTCGACGTGGAGGGACTGGTCGCCGGCACGACGACCGAGCTCCCGGTGGCACTGCTGACGACCGGGGAGCTGGCGGCTGCCCAGGACGTGGCCGAGGGCCTCGGCTTCGGTCTGGCGGCGTTCCTGGGCGTGGAGCCCGTGGTGGTCGGGGAGGACGGGCGCGTGGTCCTGGGCCTCGACGAGGCGTGGGCGGAGGAGGTCGCTGCCGCGGACGGGTCCCTGGGTGAGGACGAGCGCTTCCAGCACGCCGTCCCGGACGCCGACGACGTCGACGGCCTGCTGTTCCTCGACGCGGACGCGCTCGTCGACCTGGTCCGCGGCTCGATGCCCGAGGGTGAGGACGACGAGGTGCTGGACAACCTCGAGCCGCTCCAGGCACTGGGGCTGAGCGCCTCGACCGAGGACGGCACCAGCCGGCTGGTCCTGCGGGTCACGACCGACGACTGACCCGGAGCGGACCGCAGGAGGGCAGCGGCGGGAGCCGCCGTGTCGTCAGCGGCCGATCCTGGCCGTCACCGCGTCGGTGACGGCCAGCAGGTCGGCCGGTGCCAGCTCGATGTCGAGGCCGCGGCGTCCCCCGGAGACGAGCACCCGGTCGTGGGTGAGCGCCGACTCGTCGACCACGGTCCGGTGCCGCTTGCGCTGGCCGATGGGGGAGATGCCGCCGACGACGTACCCCGTCGCGCGCTCGGCGGCCGCGGGGTCGGCCATCGCGGCCCGGCTGCCACCCAGCGCCCGGGCCAGCGCCTTGAGGTCCAGCTGTCCGGTGACGGGCACGACGCCCACGACCAGCTGCCCGTCGAGGTCGGCCAGCAGCGTCTTGAACACTCGCTCGGGCGCCACCCCGAGCGCTGCGGCCGCCTCGAGCCCGTAGGACTCCGCGCGCGGGTCGTGCTCGTAGGGGCGCAGGGTGAAGTCGATGCCGGCGCGGGTCAGCGCCACGGTGGCGGGGGTGCCGCCGGCGTTCTTCCTCGACATCAGGTCACCTTTCGTCTTGCGGGGTCTCGACACCCCTGTCACGGCTTCGTCCCTCAGCCGCGGGCCAGCTCGACCTTCGCCGCCGACGGGACCGTCCTCGTGCCTCGGACGGGCCCTGGCAGCTCAGTTCGGCGACCAGCGGGTGCGCGCGACCTCGGTGGCCGGCAGCGAGGGGATGACGTTGATCGCCCGCAGCTCGTCGCGCAGCAGGTCGGTGACCAGCCGCAGCCGGTCGGCGGCGTCGTCGGCCTCGAGCAGCGCCTGCCGCTCGGGCATCGGCAGCGGAGCGCTGGCCGCCAGCGTCCAGGAGAGGTACGTCGGGTCCTGGGGCAGCACGCCCTCGTGCGGGTCCGCGCGGATCTCCGCCAGGGCCGCCCGGTAGGCGGTGAAGGTGGCCCGGGCCCGGTCCATCAGGTCCTCCAGCGCCGCGTCGAGCGGCGGCTCGACCTCCTCGCGCAGCTGCACCTGCCCGGCGGGGAAGGTGCCGGAGCCGTCGAGGTGGTCCAGCTCGAAGCGATCGCGACCGACGGCCAGGATCGAGAAGGTGCCGTCCGGGTGCTGCTCGGCCTCGGTGAGCTGGAGGCGGACCCCGACCCGGTAGAGCGACTGCGCACCGTGCTCGCCGACCTCGTAGCCCTCGCGGATGCCGACCGAGCCGAAGAGCCGCTGGGTGGGGTCCTCGATCCGCAGCAGGTGGTGGACCAGCGCGCGGTAGCGGTCCTCGAAGACCCGGAGAGGGACGGTGACACCCGGGAACAGCACCGAGTTCAGCGGGAACATCGGCAGCGAGTCGGGCACGGGTCGAGGTTAGAACACCCGACCAGCCACGGAGGGGTGTGAGCCACCACCCGCCGCACGTCCACCGCGGGGCGGGGATGGGGAACCGGCTCGACCCCGCTCGTAGACTCGGGACCATGATCCGCCGCATCGACCTGCGCAGCGCCGCCACCGGCCGCGCGGTGGGTGAGCCGTTCGACTACCGGACGGCCCTGCCGCGCGCCGACTTCGACGTCGAGGCGGCGGTGCCGGCGACCCATGCGATCTGCGAGGAGGTCCGCACCCGCGGCCTCGAGGCGATCCTGGAGATGTCGCAGAAGTTCGACGGCGTGACCCAGACCGACATCCGGGTCCCCGTCGAGGCGATGACCCGCGCGCTCGACGAGCTCGACCCCGCGATCCGTGCCGGCCTCGAGGAGTCGATCCGGCGCCTGCGCGTGGCCAGCGAGGGCGAGCTCGAGCACGACGTCGTCACCGACCTCGGCCCGGGCGCCCGGGTCGTGCACCGCAAGGTCCCGGTCGGCCGCGTGGGGCTCTACGTCCCGGGCGGCCTGGCGCCGTTGGTCTCGAGCGTCCTGATGAACGTCGTGCCTGCCCAGGTGGCCGGCGTGCCGTCGCTGGCCCTGGCCAGCCCGCCGCAGGCCGAGTTCGGCGGGCTGCCGCACCCCACGATCCTGGCCGCGTGCGCGCTGCTCGGTGTCGACGAGGTCTACGCCGTCGGTGGCGCCCAGGCGATCGCGATGTTCGCCTACGGCACCGGCCCGTGCGCCAGGGTCGACCTGGTCACCGGGCCCGGGAACATCTGGGTGGTCACCGCCAAGCGGCTGCTCAAGGGGCTCATCGGCGTCGACTCCGAGGCCGGCCCCACCGAGGTGGCCATCCTGGCCGACGAGACCGCGGACGCGGCGTACGTCGCCGCCGACCTGATCGCCGAGGCCGAGCACGACCCGCTGGCCGCGGCGGTGCTGATCACCGACTCCGCGACCCTGGCCGACGACGTCGACGCCGAGCTGGACAAGCAGGTCGCGACGACCGGTCACGTCGAGCGCGTCAAGACCGCCCTCGGCGGCAACCAGTCCGCGATCGTGCTGGTCGACGACCTCGACCAGGGCGTCGCGGTCTGCGACGCGTACGCCGCCGAGCACCTGGAGATCCAGACCCGTGACGCCGCGGCCGTCGCGGCGCGCATCCGCAACGCCGGCGCCATCTTCATCGGCGACCACGCGCCGACCGCGCTGGGCGACTACTGCGCGGGCTCCAACCACGTGCTGCCCACCGGCGGCTGTGCCTGCCACTCCTCGGGGCTGTCGGTGCGGGCGTTCACCAAGTCGATCCACGTCGTGGACTACTCCCGCGAGGGCCTGGAGGCGGTGGCCGACCACGTCGTCACGCTCGCCGAGGCCGAGGACCTGCCCGGTCACGGGCAGTCCATCCGCATCCGCTTCCAGAAGTAGGCCCCATGACCTTCCCGCCGCTCCGCGAGGAGCTGCGCGGCCTTGCGCCCTACGGCGCCCCCCAGCTCTCGCTGGAGGTCGCGCCCGTGCAGCTCAACACCAACGAGAACCCCTACGGGCCCTCCGAGGCCTGCGTCGCCGACATCGCCGCCGCGGCCGCGGAGGCGGCGCGCGGGCTGAACCGCTACCCCGACCGTGAGCACCTGGCCCTGCGCGAGGCGCTGGCGGCGTACCTCTCCCGCGACGTGGCCCCCGGCCAGCAGCCGATCACCGCCGAGCAGGTCTGGGCGGCCAACGGCTCCAACGAGGTGATGCTGCAGCTCCTGCAGGCCTTTGGGGGACCGGGACGCACGGTGGTGAGCTTCGCGCCGACGTACTCGATGTATCCCGAGTACGCCCGCGACACCCACTCGCGCTTCGTGGTCGGGCACCGCGCGGAGGACTTCACCCTCGACCTGGATGCGGCGGTCACGCTGGTCGAGGCCGAGCGGCCGAGCGTCGTGCTGCTGCCTAGCCCGAACAACCCGACCGGCACAGCGCTGGCTCCGGAGGCGGTCGGGCGGCTGTGCGACGCCCTCGGCGAGGACGGCCTGCTGGTCGTCGACGAGGCGTACGGCGAGTTCCGCCGCGCCGGGACGCCGAGCGCCGTCGAGCTGCTGCCGACCCACCGCAACCTGGTGGTCAGCCGCACCATGAGCAAGGCCTTCGCGGGCGCCGGCCTGCGGCTGGGCTACCTCGCCGCCGACCCCGCGATCTGCGACGCGATCCGGGTCGTGCGCCTGCCCTACCACCTGTCCGCGGTCAGCCAGGCCGTCGCGCTGGCGGCACTGCGCCACCACGAGGAGCTGCTCGGCAAGGTGGACGACCTGCGCCGCGAGCGCGACGAGTGCGTGGCCTGGCTGCGGGGTCGCGGGCTGCAGGTGGCCGACTCCGACGCGAACTTCGCGTTGTTCGGCAGGTTCGCGGACCGGCATGCTGTGTGGCAGCGGTTGCTGGACGAGGGTGTCCTCGTCCGCGAGGTCGGTCCCGAGGGCTGGCTGCGGGTGTCCATCGGGACACCCGAGGAGATGGCGGCGTTCCGCGCCGCCGTGGACGTGGTGCTCGAGGAGTCGGGTGCACGCGAAGAGCTGAGGAGAGAGTCATGAGCCGCACCGGACGCGTGGAGCGCCAGACCAGCGAGTCCAAAGTGCTCGTCGAGGTCGACCTCGACGGGACCGGCCGCCACGACATCTCGACCGGCGTCGGCTTCTACGACCACATGCTCACCGCCTTCGCGCGGCACGCGCTGGTCGACCTGACGGTGCAGACCGAGGGCGACGTGCACATCGACGCCCACCACACCGTCGAGGACACCGCGATCGCGCTCGGCCAGGCCCTGCGCCAGGCGCTGGGCGACAAGACCGGGGTGCGCCGCTTCGGCGACGCCACCGTGCCGCTCGACGAGGCGCTGGTCCAGGCCGTCGTCGACGTCTCCGGTCGCCCCTACTGCGTGCACACCGGCGAGCCCGAGGGCCAGCAGTACGTCCAGCTCGGCGGTTCCGGGGTCTCCTACCTGGGGTCCCTGACCAAGCACGTCTTCGAGACGATCGCCTTCCACGCCCACCTCGCGATCCACGTGCGGGTGCTGGCCGGCCGCGAGCCGCACCACATCGTGGAGACGCAGTTCAAGGCGTTCGCCCGGGCGTTCCGCGACGCGGTCGCGATCGACCCGCGCGAGACCGGCGTGCCCAGCACCAAGGGAACGCTGTAGATGGCTGCTCCGCGTGTGGTTGTCCTCGACTACGGGTCGGGCAACCTCCGCTCCGCCGTGCGCGCGGTCGAGCGCGCCGGTGCCGCGGTCGAGCTCACCTCCGACTTCGACGCCGCGCTGGAGGCCGACGGCCTGCTCGTGCCCGGCGTGGGGGCGTACGCCGCGTGCATGGCCGGCCTGCTGGCCGTAAAGGGCGAGCGGATCATCGGGCGTCGGCTCGCAGGCGGGCGTCCCGTGCTCGGGATCTGCGTCGGCATGCAGGTGCTCTTCGCCCGCGGGATCGAGCACGGGGTCGAGACCGAGGGTTGCGACGAGTGGCCCGGCCTGGTTGAGCGACTGCAGGCGCCCGTGGTGCCGCACATGGGCTGGAACACGGTCGCGGTGCCCGAGGGCTCGCAGATGTTCGCCGGGGTCGAGGACGAGCGGTTCTACTTCGTCCACTCCTACGGCGTGCGTGACTGGACGCTGGTGACCAACGACCGCACCCGCGCGCCCCTGGTCACCTGGACCGAGACCGGTCCCACGCCCGAGACCGGTGACCGCTTCGTGGCGGCGGTCGAGAACGGCCCGCTGTGGGCCACCCAGTTCCACCCCGAGAAGTCCGGGGACGCCGGCGCCGCGCTCCTGCGCAACTGGGTCGCCACCCTCTGAGTCGACCCGGACCGGCCGACACCCCCGCGAGCCGCGCCCAGCGGCGTACGAACACGAAGAGAGCACCGGAAGAAGACATGAGCGACTACCTCGAGCTGCTGCCCGCCGTCGACATCACCGAGGGCCGGGCCGTCCAGCTCGCCCAGGGCGTCGCCGGCTCCGAGCGCGTCTACGGCGACCCTGTGGCCGCGGCCCGCCGCTGGCAGGACGCCGGCGCGGAGTGGCTGCACCTGGTCGACCTCGATGCTGCCTTCGGCCGCGGCACCAACCGGGAGCTCCAGGCCGAGATCGTCGGTGCCCTCGACATCAAGGTCGAGATGAGCGGCGGCATCCGCGACGACGAGTCGCTCGAGGCAGCGCTGGCGACCGGCTGCACCCGGGTCAACATCGGCACCGCCGCGCTCGAGCAGCCGGAGTGGTGCGCCAAGGTGATCGCCGAGCACGGCGACCGGGTCGCGATCGGCCTCGACGTCCGTGGGCGCACGCTCGCCGCCCGCGGCTGGACCCGCGAGGGCGGTGACCTCTACGACGTGCTGGCCCGGCTCGACTCCGAGGGGTGCGCCCGGTACGTCGTCACCGACGTCAACAAGGACGGGATGCTCGCCGGGCCCAACCTGCAGCTGCTCCGCGACGTCTGCGCCGTCACCTCCGCGCCGGTCGTGGCCTCCGGCGGCGTCACGACCCTCGACGACATCCGCGCGCTCATGGACCTGGTGCCGATCGGCGTCGAGGGCGCGATCGCCGGCACGGCGCTCTACGAGGGGCGCTTCACCCTCGAGGACGCCCTCGCGCTGACCCAGGGCCGCGCGTGAGCCTGGCGGTCCGGGTCATCCCGTGCCTCGACGTGGACGGCGGCCGGGTGGTCAAGGGCATCAACTTCCAGGACCTGCGCGACGCCGGTGACCCCGTGGAGCTCGCCCGCACCTACGACGCCGAGGGCGCCGACGAGCTGACGTTCCTCGACATCTCCGCCTCGCACGAGGGCCGGGCGACGACCATGCAGGTGGTCTCGCGGTGCGCCGAGGAGGTCTTCATCCCGTTGACGGTCGGCGGGGGGGTGTCCTCGACCGAGGACGTCGACCGGCTGCTGCGGGCCGGCGCGGACAAGGTCGCGGTCAACACCGCGGCCATCCGGCGGCCGGAGCTGATCGCCGAGATCGCCGACCGCTTCGGCAACCAGGTGCTCGTGCTCTCCGTCGACGCGCGTCGGGCCACCGACACCGACTCCGGCTTCGAGGTCACCACCCACGGCGGACGCCGGTCCGCCGGCGTCGACGCCCTGGAGTGGGCGGCTAGAGCCGCCGAGCTTGGCGCGGGGGAGATCCTCCTCAACGCGATGGACGCCGACGGGACCCAGGACGGCTTCGACCTCGAGCTGATCGCCGCCGTACGCCGCGAGGTCACCGTCCCCGTCATCGCCTCCGGTGGCGCCGGCCGGCTCGAGCACTTCGCCCCAGCCGTGGACGCCGGCGCCGACGCGGTTCTGGCCGCCACGGTCTTCCACTTCGGCACGTGCCGGATCTCGGAGGTCAAGGCCTCCCTGGCCGCGGCCGGACACTCCGTGCGCTGACCGCGGAGTCCGCGGTCCACCCCACGGACCAGGACCTCCACGATCGGCCGGTCTCCGGGTCAGCGCCGGCCGGCTCCGAACATGCCGCGCACGATCTCGCGCGCGGCCGTCCTCATCGCGTCCTTGAACACCGGGGACGAGACGACCCTCTCCAGGGTCGAGTCGCCGTCGCCGGGCACTGTCGGGCGGGGCACCGGGACACGACGCTCGGACGGCGCGGGCTTCCGCTCCCGGCGCGAGCGCTCCTCCTGGGCCGCTCGGTCGGAGGCCTCCTCCGCCGCCTGCTCGGCGGCGATCCTCTCGGCGGCCTGCTCCAAGCGCGCCGCCAGCTTCTCCCGCGCCGACTCCCGGTCGATGGGCGTGCCGTACGCCGCCTGCCGGGGGCTGACGGCCACGAGCGCCTCCATGGCGGCCGGGTCGGCGGGCGACATCGAGGCCTGCGGGGCGCGCAGCATGGTCCAGGCGACCGGTGTCGGGGCGCCCCGCTCGTCCATGACGGTCACGACGGCCTCTCCCGTGCCGAGCGAGGTCAGGACCCGGCCGAGGTCGTCGTACCCCGAGTGCGGGTAGGTGCTGACCGCCGCCTTCAGCGCCTTGGCGTCCTTCGGGGTGTGGGCGCGCAGCGCGTGCTGGACCCGCGAGCCGAGCTGCGCGAGGACCTCGTCAGGCACGTCGGTGGGGGACTGGGTCACGAAGAAGATCCCGACCCCCTTGGAGCGGATGAGCCGGACCGTCAGGGCGATCTGGTCCAGGAAGGCGTCCGACGCGTCATCGAAGAGCAGGTGCGCTTCGTCGAAGAAGAACACCAGCCGCGGCTTCTCCGGGTCGCCGACCTCTGGAAGAGAGTGGAACAGATCGGCGAGCAGCCACATCAGGAAGGTCGAGAACAGTGCCGGCCGGTCCTGCAGGCGGGGCAGCTCCAGCAGCGAGATCACCCCCCGCCCCTGGGCGTCGGTGACCATCAGGTCCGACGGCTCGAACTCCGGCTCGCCGAAGAACACGTCCCCGCCCTGCGTCTCTAGGGTGACGAGGTTGCGCAGGATGACACCGGCCGTCGCGGTTGAGACGCCGCCGATGTCCTTGAGCTCGGCCTTGCCCTCCTCGGAGGTGAGGTGGCGCAGCAGGGCCTGGAGGTCGGCGAGGTCCAGCAGCGGCAGGCCGGCCTGGTCGGCGTAATGGAAGACCAGGCCCAGGCTGGACTCCTGGGTCTGGTTGAGTCCCAGCACCTTGCTGAGCAGCAGCGGACCGAAGGAGCTGATGGTGGCCCGCAGCGGTACGCCGGTGCCCTCGCCGCCGAGGGCGTAGAGCTCCACCGGGTACGCGCTCGGCGACCACTCCTGGTCGATCGCGCTCATCCGCGACGTGATGCGCTCACCGGTCTCGCCCGCGACGAGGAGGCCCGACAGGTCGCCCTTGATGTCGGCCGCGAAGACCGGGACCCCGGCCGCGGACAGCTGCTCCGCGAGCAGCTGCAAGGTCTTGGTCTTGCCGGTGCCGGTGGCGCCGGCCACCAGGCCGTGCCGGTTGAGCATGCCGAGCGGGATCCGCACCCGGGCGTCCGGCACGACGGAGTCGGCAGCGGTCATCAGCGCTCCGAGCTCGAGGGCCGGGCCCTGGAAGGAGTAGCCGCGGCGTACGTCGTCGGCCAGGGCCTGCGGGTCGGGAGCGTCGGTCTCGGAGTTGCTCACGCGCCCGACAGTAGTGCGGGCCCCAGGGGCGCGGCAGGGCGTGGCGGAAGTGAATGGTGGTGCGCCCGGGGCCCGGTCTAGTCCCGGCCGGCACGTGGTCCAGACCACACGCCCGGATCTGCGCTGTTCGGAGGTTTTCTTTACGCCTTCCCGTAACACCCGGCGGGGTGTCGGGGTTGAGTGCGGTGCCGGCACCACCGGTGTCTCGTGAACCCCCCGCCTTGAGGTGAACATGCGCTCTGCTGTCCCGTCCCGTCGCCTGACCCGACTCGGTGCGATCCCGCTCCTCTTCCTGACCCTCCTAGGACTGGTGGTCGGAGGTCTGAGCGCACCGGCGGTGGCTGCGCCGGGCGACACCATCACGTTCAGCGGCTCGGTGAGCCGGACCGTCAACGGCGCCCCCACCGCGGAGTCCGGCGTCACGGTGGACGCGTTCCTCTCCAGCAACCTGAACCAGGCAGTGACGACGGCCGTCAGCGGGGCGAACGGATCGTGGGCCTTCCCGGCGACTCCGGCTCTCCAGGAGCAGGCCAGCGGCGGGTACAAGATCCGGTTCTCCGGACCCGGCTACGACACGGTGTGGTTCGCCACCGGCGGCGCCGTCGCCGACCCGGCGAACGCAACGACGCTCAACGCCTCGAACCCCAACGTCAACGCCACGGTCACCTACGCCCCCGTCACGGTCTCCGGGGAGGTGGTGAACGACGAGGGCCAGGGCATCCAGGGCATCACCGTCGCCCTGCAGACGCGCACGCTCGGCCAGAACGGTGCCACGACCTATTCCCCCGTCGCCACGTCTCCCGCCTCCGTCGTGACGTCCGCAGCCGGCACCTACTCCTTCACCGTCCGTCCCGGCTCGTACGTGATGAGCTTCGCCGGCAGCGGGTTCGGCACCCAGTACTACGACGGCGACACCGACGACGAGGCGACGCTGACCCCGGACCGAGACGCCGCGCAGCTCTTCACCGTCGCGAAGAACGCCCCCGAGACGGTGAATGCGACCCTCGTCGCCTCGCCGCTGCTGTCCGGGGTGGTCAAGGACTCGAGTGGCACGCCCATCTCCGGTGTCGTCGTGACTGCTGAGACGAGGACCTTGCAGGCGGACGGAGAGTTCGAGTACGCAGTGGCGTCCTCGAGCCAGGCCGGGACCGACGGCTCCTTCACCCTCGACGTGCCCGCCGGTTCCTACGTGGTGGGCTACGACGCCCCCGGCTTCGTCAACGTGTTCTGGAACGGCGCCAACCAGACGCCGACGAGCAACAAGGACGCCGCCCAGCTCGCCACCGTTTCGGCAGGCAACCCGCGGGACGTCTCGGCCACCCTCACTCTGCGGGCCTCCACGGTCAGCGGTCGCGCCCTCGCGGTGGACGGATCGCCGCTCCAGGACGTCGTCGTCGAGGCCCTGACCTACTCGCCGGCGCTCGTCCAGGCCAATCGAGGCACGTGGAGCCGCGTGACGGGAACCGCGGCCGCCAGGACCGACTCGAACGGCCGATACAAGCTCGTCGTACCTCCCGGAGTCCCGTTCCGCATCGGTTTCGACTCCCCTGACACGGCACGAGAGGACCGGTTCTACCCGGCAGCCAACGTCGCGGACGAGGCCAGCAACGTCACGGTCGCCGAAGGCCAGTCGCTGAGCGGGTACGACGTGACGCTGCCGCTCCTGGCCTCGTTGACCGGCACGGTCGCCGAGGCCAACGGATCGGTCTTCAGCGGCACCGGTACGGTCCAGCCGCTGCGGCGCATCGACTTCACCGAGCTCGGTGAGAAGGGCGGACCCGCCCACAGCTCGTGGGTGCCGATCGGCACGCCCGTCAGCCTGAGCAACGGGGCGTTCCTGCTCCGCCTGCCCGCGGACTCCTACCGGCTGAAGGTCGTGCTGGGCGACGGCGAGGAGGGCTTCCTACCGGGTCTGGTCGGGCTCGACCAAGCGCCGAACATCACCCTGGGCAACCAGGCGACGCTGGCCGGTCAGCAGTACCGGCTGCCGGCGCGTCGCGCGCTGTCCGGTGTGGTCCGCGACGCGGCTGGCACCCCTCAAGCCGGCGCGACAGCCGGTGCCCGCTACCGCTACGTCAACGACGTCAAGGACGGCCTCGCGCAGCTCAGCGATTGGATCGAGCCGCAGGGCGTGAGCCGCCAGGCGGCGACCCAGAGCAACGGGACCTACTCGATCCAGCTCCGCGAGCGTGCCTACCAGGTCTTTGCCAGCCCTGCGGGTCAGTCCGGCCGCACCTACTTCGGTCCGCCGAACGCGACCGAGAACGACGCCGTCCTCGTCCCTGTCAGCGGCCAGGACGTCTCCGGCATCGACATCACCTTCGGCAGCATCGGTGTCCAGAACGACGTGCGGCCGTGGGTCACCGGTCTCGCCGACCCGGGCTCGACGCTGACCGCCAACACCGGCTCCTGGTCCCCGACCGACGTGACCCTGACCACCCAGTGGCAGTACCTCCCCGTAGGAGCCGACGGCAGCGTCGACGCCAACTGGGTGACGGTTACGCGGACCCCCGAGGGTGGGGCCTCCCCGTCAGGCTTCGGCACCCCGTCGGCCAACGGGCAGACCTTCGTCATCCCCAGCGACAACCCGCTGACCTGCCCCCTCTTCGCGACCGGGTGCGCTCCTGACGTCGCCTACCGGGTCCGGGTGACCGGCTCGCGACCGAACACGGCGTCCACGACCGTGAGCGTCTCCTCGAAGCCGACGGGACGAGTGCGCAGCGGTCCCGCCCCCGAGCAGGAGAACCGCCGTATCCCCGTCGTCTCCGGGATGCCGGCCACCGGGCAGACGCTGACGACGGACAACGGCGTCTGGGCGACCCAGACCACCTACACCTACCAGTGGTACGCCGACAACGCGCCGATCAGTGGTGCGACCTCGCAGTCGTTCACCGTCACCGCCGCGCAGCTGGGCAAGAAGCTGTCCGTCCGCGTCATCCCCACCGGTGCGCCCGGCTCTGCTGCGGTGGACTCCGCGCAGACCGTCGCTGCGGTGCGCGGTCAGCTCTCAGCCACGACGAGGCCCAGCGTCAGCGGCACCCCGCGCGTGGGAGCGACCCTGACGGCCGAGCCAGGCACGTGGAGCGACCCGTCGCCGACCTTCGCCTACCAGTGGATGGCTAACGGCCAGCCCGTCGCCGGGGCGACGACCAACATGCTGGCGCTGACCGACAACCTGGCCGGCAGCTCGATCCGGGTCACGGTGACGGCGACCAAGCCCTCGGGCTACACCCCGGGCACGGCCTCCTCCGAGTCCACCGCTCCGGTGGCCGACGACCCGACCAAGGTGACCAACCGGTCGCTCCCGGTCGTGTCGGGCACCGCCAAGGTCGGTGAGCAGCTGTCGACCACCAACGGCACCTGGACCAACGAGCCCACCTCGTTCACCTACCAGTGGCTGGCCGACGGCGTGGCCGTCACCGGCGCGACCCAGCAGACCTTCCTGCTGACCGCGGCCCAGGCCGGCAAGCGGATGAGCGTGCGGGTGACCGCGGCCAAGACCGGGCTCACCTCCGGCCAGGCGACGTCGGCCCAGACGGCGCTGGTCGCCCCGGCCGACGGCACCGACCCGGAGACCTGCGAGATCACCGTCACCGGTGGTCCGACGGTCGCCGGCACGCCCGAGGTGGGCAACGTCCTCGCCGTCACGAACGGCACGACCACCCCCGACGGCGTCACGGCCACCTACCAGTGGCTGCGCGACGGGCTCGCCATCACCGGCGCCACCGGCGCGACGTACCGCGTCGTCACCGCTGACGAGGGTGCTGCGCTCGCTGTCCGCGTGACCTACAGCAAGACCGACTGCGCGGACGTCGTCCGCACAGCCCAGGCCGGCACCGTCCCCGACGGCGAGCCGACCGACCCGGTCAAGCCCCGCCTGGACACCGTGAAGAAGATCAAGGGCAACAAGCTGGTGCTCAAGGTCACGGTCACGGCCTCGACGCAGGACCCGGTCGTCGGCAACCTCGTGGCGACCGAGAACGGCAAGCGGGTCGCCAGCGGTGCGCTGAACAGCCAGGGCAAGCGCAAGCTGGTCGTGCGAGGCCTGAAGAAGGGCTTCCACTCGATCCGCCTGACCTTCCAGGGCAACGACCTGGTCCGGGAGCGGTCGAAGACCTTCACCTTCACCATCCGCTGACACCGGGCGCTGACACCGGGCCCCACCCGGCAGCAGCGCACAGCAGCACGCACACGGGGCACCCCGGCGGGAGACCGCCCGGGGTGCCCCGTGGCGCGTCCTGCCCACCCGCGCGCGATGATGAGGACATGACGACCGCGTCCCCGGGGCTCGATCCCGACCTGGCCTCCCGGCTCAAGCGCACCCCCGACGGGCTGGTGCCGGCGGTGGTCCAGCAGCACGACACCGGCGAGGTGCTGATGCTGGGCTGGATGGACGACGAGGCGCTCGCGCGCACCCTCGACACCCGTCGCGCGACGTACTGGTCCCGCAGCCGCCAGGAGTACTGGGTCAAGGGCGAGACCTCCGGCCACACCCAGCGCGTCGTCGAGGTCCGGCTCGACTGCGACGGCGACACCCTCCTGGTCAAGGTCGACCAGGTCGACGGCGCCTGCCACACCGGCGACCGCACCTGCTTCGACGCCGACCTGGTGCTCGCCCGTGGCTGAGCGGGACGCGGCGCAGGAGGTCACCCGACACAGCCGCGGCCGCCGGCTCTTCGGGCCCGCCGTCCTGGCCGGTCTGGCCTCCGGCACGCTCGCCGCCGTCGCCGGCACACGGGCCGCGGTGAGCGTCGACGCCGACTCCGACGCGGTCGCCCTCGTCACCGCGGGCACGACCGCGGGCGACGCCCTCACGATGCCGCTGGTCACCTCGCTCGCCCTCGTTGTCCTCGCGGCCTGGGGCGTCGTCCTCGTCACGCGTGCGCGGGTACGCCGCCTGGCGGCCGGCCTGGCGCTCCTGGCGTCCCTGGGCACGCTGGTCGCCGCCGCGGTGGCGCAGGGCCAGCTGCGCGGCACCGTCGAGGACTCGCTGGCCCAGGTCGGGGCGGCCGGGGGAGCCGGTGTGACCGGCTGGTACGTCGCGGCGCTGGTGGGTGCCGTCGTCATGACCGCCTCCGCGGGGCTGGCCGTCCGACACGTCCGCGACTGGCCGGAGATGGGCCAGCGCTACGACGCGCCCGCCGGCTCGAGTGCGGCCGCCACCCGGACGACCGACGGCTCGCTCGACCTCTGGAAGGCCATCGACCAGGGCCTCGACCCGACCGACGGTCCGTCGGGCCGCGCCCCCTAGACTGTCCGCAGATCCCCCCGCGACACCGAGGAGCCACGCATGTCCAGCAATCACGGCAACACCCCTGCTGCCTGGTCGGCGGTCGTCGTGGGCCTGATCGGCTTCGTCGTGGGCAGCGTCGGCCTGATGTTCGACCCGGTCAGCATGCCGGTCTTCTGGGCGGGCGTGGCCATCACCCTCGGTGCGGGCGTCGTCTTCCTCGTGATGGCCAAGATGGGCCTCCACGAGGGTCACTGACCCCGACACCCCCGGTCCCGTGACCGCGCTCCTCACCCCCGCCCCGGCTCAGCGCCGGGCCGAGCGGGTGCGCGCCCCGCTGGTCACGATCGGTGCCCTGGCAGCAGCCACCGTGGCGCTGCACTACCGGGACCCGCACGTCTCCGGCTCCTGGGGCTTCTGCCCCAGCGCCGCCATCGGCTTCTGGTGCCCCGGCTGCGGCGGCCTGCGCGCCGTGCACGACCTCACCGACGGCAACCTTGCGTCGGCAGCATCGAGCAACCTGCTGCTCGTCGTCCTCGCGCCCCTCGCGGTCCTGGCGCTGGCGACCTGGTTGGTGGTGCGGTGGCGCGGCACGGAGCTGCGCCTGCCGCGCTCCGCCGTGCTTGTCGGCGGAGGTGTCCTGCTGGCGGCGACCGGGCTGTTCACGCTGCTGCGCAACACCCCGGTCGCCCCCTGGCTGGCTCCCTAGGAGCCCGCTTCCTGCGGCGGTGCCTCAGCTGGTCTCGAACGTGAAGTCGAAGTTGCCGGTGGCGACCAGGATGATCGTGATCACCATGAAGACCAGGGCGATGATGCCCAGGACGAAGCCCGCCTTGGCCAGACCGGCGCCGCCCTTGCCCGTGGTGCTGATCTCGTCCTGCGCCGACCGGCTGAGCAGGATCGCGACGATGCCGAGCGGGCTGCAGCACAGCAGGCCGAGGATGCCGGTCACCAGCGACCAGATCGCCTTCTGCGACGTACCGGCCGGCTGCGCGCCGTAGGGCGGCTGGGGTGCGCCGTAGCCCGGGGGCGGCGGCGGGGGAGGCTCGTTGTAGCTCATCGGGTTCCTTCGCGTCGGGGACCGCAGGTGCGGTCCGTGGCGTGACCGTACCCGGATCGGGGCCCGCTACGCCGCCCGTGACAGACTCGGAGGAGTCCCTTTCCCCGGAGCCCGGACGGAGCAGCCATGTCGGTCCTCGACGACATCGTGGCCGGCGTGCGCCTCGACCTCGCCGAGCGCGAGGCGGCCCTGCCGCTGGCCGACCTGCGCGCCTCGCTCGCCGACGTCGACCCGCCGCGGGACCCGATGCCCGCCCTGCGGGCGCCGGGCTCGAGCGTCATCGCCGAGGTCAAGCGACGAAGCCCCTCCAAGGGGGCGCTCGCGGACATCCCCGACCCCACCGTCCTGGCGAAGGAGTACGCCGCCGGCGGGGCCGCCGCGATCAGCGTGCTCACCGAGCAGCGGCGCTTCGGCGGCAGCCTGGCGGACCTCCGAGCGGTCCGCGCCGCCGTCGACGTCCCCCTGCTGCGCAAGGACTTCATCGTCACCGAGTACCAGCTGGTCGAGGCCCGCGCTGCCGGCGCCGACCTGGCGCTGCTCATCGTCGCCGCGCTCGACGACGACACCCTGCGCCGGCTGCACGACACCGCCGGCGAGCTGGGGCTGACCGTGCTCGTCGAGGTCCACGACGAGGCCGAGACCGAGCGCGCGGTGGCCCTGGGTGCCGAGCTGGTCGGCGTCAACGCCCGCAACCTCAAGACCCTCGCGATCGACTCCGACACCTTCGGGCGGCTCGCCCCCGGCATCCCCGACGACCGGGTGAAGGTGGCCGAGTCCGGCATCTTCGGTCGCGACGACGTCGCCCGCTTCGTCTCCGAGGGCGCCCGTGCGGTCCTCGTGGGCGAGGCCCTCGTGAAGGACGGCGACCCGCGTGCCGCCGTCGCCGCCATGACCGGAGTCATGACAGGAGCAGGAGCATGACCGACCTCACCACCAGCCCGGCCGGAGCCGTGACCACCGTCGAGCGCGGCCGCTTCGACGCCGACGAGCACGGCTGGTTCGGCGAGCCGGGCCTCTTCGGCGGCCGCTTCATGCCCGAGGCCCTCGTCGCGGCGCTCGACGAGCTCACCGAGGCCTGGCAGGACGCGATGGCCGACCCGACCTTCGTGGGGGAGTTCGACCAGGTCCTGCGCGAGTACGCCGGTCTCCCCAGCCCGCTCTTCCACGCCCGCCGACTCAGCGACATGGTCGGCTGCCGGGTGCTGCTCAAGCGCGAGGACCTCAACCACACGGGTGCCCACAAGATCCGCAACGTCATCGGCCAGGCCCTGCTGACCAAGCGGATGGGCAAGAAGCGCGTCATCGCCGAGACCGGCGCGGGCCAGCACGGCGTGGCCAGCGCCACCGCGGCGGCGTACTTCGGGCTCGACTGCACCGTCTACATGGGCGCCGTCGACACCCGCCGCCAGGCGCTCAACGTCGCCCGCATGCAGCTGCTCGGCGCCACGGTCGTGCCGGTGGAGTCCGGCAGCGCCACGCTCAAGGACGCCATCAACGAGGCGCTGCGCGACTGGGTCGCCAGCGTCGACCACACCGCCTACCTCTTCGGCACCGCCGCCGGCCCGCACCCGTTCCCGAGCATGGTGCGTGACTTCGTGCGCGGCACCGGCGACGAGGCGCGCGCCCAGTGCCTGGAGCAGTACGGCGTGCTCCCGGACGCGATCGGTGCCTGCGTCGGCGGCGGCTCCAACGCCATCGGCCTGTTCACCGCCTTCCTCGACGACCCCGAGGTGGAGGTCTACGGCTTCGAGGCCGCGGGCGACGGCGTCGACACGCCCCGGCACGCCGCGACCATCCACGCCGGCGAGAGCGGGGTGCTCCACGGCGCCCGCACCTACGTCCTGCAGGACGAGGACGGCCAGACCAAGGAGTCCCACTCGATCTCCGCGGGCCTGGACTACCCCGGTGTCGGACCCCAGCACGCCCAGCTGGCCCACAGCGGCCGGGCGACCTACGTCCCCGTGACCGACGCCGAGGCGATGGAGGCCTTCGCCCTGCTGGCGCGCACCGAGGGGATCATCCCGGCCATCGAGTCGGCCCACGCGATCGCCGGCGGCCTGCGCGTGGCCGAGCGGCTCGCCGCCGAGAAGGGCCCGGACGCCACGATCCTGCTCAACCTCTCGGGCCGCGGCGACAAGGACATGGGCACCGCCATCGAGTACTTCGGGCTCGGCGAGGCCGACGGCCGGCAGCCGCAGCCCCAGGGCGCGGCCGCGCAGGGGGTCCAGGCGTGAGCGTCGCCGAGGCCTTCGAGAAGGCGCGCTCGGAGGGCCGTGCGGTCCTCGTGGGATACCTCCCCGCAGGCTTCCCCGACGTCGAGGGCGGCATCGACGCCCTGCTGACGATGGTCGAGGCCGGTTGCGACGTCATCGAGGTCGGCGTCCCCTACACCGACCCCGTCATGGACGGGCCGACCATCCAGGCGGCCGCGCAGCAGGCGCTCGACCGCGGTTTCCGGATCGCCGACGTCTTCCGCACCGTCGAGGCAGTCGCCGCCACCGGCACCCCCACCGTGGTCATGACCTACTGGAACCCGGTCGAGCGGTACGGCGTGGACCGCTTCGCCCAGGACCTGGCGGCCGCCGGGGGAGCGGGCCTGATCACCCCCGACCTCACGCCCGACTACGCACCGGAGTGGATCGGCGCGGCCGACAAGCGCGACCTCGACAAGATCTTCCTGGTGGCCCCGTCCTCCACCGACGCCCGGATCGCGTCGACGGTCGCCGCCTCCCGCGGCTTCGTCTACGCCACCGCCGTGATGGGGGTCACCGGCGCCCGGGCCAGCACCAGCGACCTCGCCGGCCCGCTGGTCGAGCGCACCAAGCGCGCGGCGTCCGCCCACGACCTGCCGGTCGGGGTGGGCCTGGGCGTCAGCAACGGCGAGCAGGCGGCCGAGGTGGCGTCGTACGCCGACGCCGTCATCGTCGGGTCGGCCTTCGTCCGCGCCCTCCTGGAGCACCCCGAGGACCGCGAGGCCGGGCTGGCGGCGCTCCGCTCGCTGACCGAGGACCTCGCGCAGGGCGTACGCCGTCGTGCGTGACCTGCCCACCCGCCGCTCGGTCCTGGCCGGCGGACTGGCCGCCGTGCTCGCGCCCGTGCTGGTGGCCTGCGGCGGGGACGAGGCCCCCTCGGGCACGCTGACGGCGGCCCGGGTCGACCCCCCGTTCGAGGTGGCCGACATCGCCCTCGCCAGCACCGGCGGGGACCTGCTCAGCCTGGCCGACCCCGGCGCGCGCCTGAGCGTGGTGTTCTTCGGCTACACCCACTGCCCCGACGTCTGCCCGCTGGTGATGTCGTCGATCTCGATCGCGCTGACCCGGCTCGCGCCGGAGGAGCGCGAGCAGGTGCAGCTGGTCTTCGTCACCACCGACCCGGCCCGCGACGACGAGGCGCGGCTAAGCCGCTACCTGGAGCGCTACGACCCGACCGCCGTGGGTCTCACCGGGGACCTCGAGGAGATCAAGGCCCTGGCCGAGAGCGTGGGCATCTTCGTGGCCGACGCCGAGGAGCTGGCCTCCGGTGGCTTCGACCTCGGCAGCCACGGCTCCCAGGTCGTCGCCGTGGCCGGCGAGGGCCGGGCACCGGTATTCTGGCGGCAGGACGTCTCGTCGGCCGCCCTGGCCTCCGACCTCTCCCTGCTGCTGAGGAGCGACGCGTGACCCCCGACCTGCTGCAGCTCGCCGTGCTGTCCATCCCGAGTCCGTCGGAGGGCACGTGGTACCTCGGGCCACTGCCGATCCGCGGGTACGCCCTCTCGATCATCCTCGGCATCGTCGCCACCATCTGGATCGCCGAGCGCCGCTGGGTCGCGCGCGGCGGGCGGGCCGGGGACATCCAGGACCTCGCCATCGTCGCGGTGCCGCTGGGGCTCGTGGGTGCCCGGCTCTACCACGTGGCCACCGACGCCGGGCGCTACTTCGGCGAGGGCGGCAACCCCTGGGAGGCCCTCTACATCTGGCGCGGCGGCCTCGGCATCTGGGGTGGCATCGCCTTCGGAGCCCTCGGCATCGTCCTGGCAGCCCGTCGTCAGGGGGTCCTGGTCCGTCCGCTGCTGGACGCCCTCGCCCCGGCCGTCCTGGTGGGCCAGGCGATCGGCCGCTGGGGCAACTGGTTCAACCAGGAGCTCTACGGCCGCCCGACCGACCTGCCCTGGGGCCTGGAGATCGACCCCCGCAACTGGCCCGCGGACCAGACCTTCGAGCTCGGGACGACCTTCCACCCGACCTTCCTCTACGAGTGCCTGTGGAGCCTGGCGGCCTTCGCGCTGCTCGTGGCGCTCGACCGCCGGCTCCGCCTGGGCCACGGGCAGGTGGCGGCGCTCTACGTCATGCTCTACACCGCCGGGCGCGGCTGGATCGAGATGCTGCGCATCGACGACGTGCAGCTGACCGACGTCGGTGGGCTGCGGTTCAACGTGTGGACCTCGATCGTGCTGTTCGTGCTCGCCACGGCCTACCTCGTCTGGTCCCGGCGGCGCCACCCCGAGCGCGAGGAGCAGGTGCTCACCGACGAGCGCCTGGCCGCGCTGGCCGCCGAGACCGCCCAGGACACCGTCCCACCATCTGGCGGCGGGTCCGTCCGCGACTGAGGCGGCGTAACCCCCTGGTAACCTGAGATCTCCGCACGTGGGCCAACGTCGTCCCCTGCACCCGGAGGCCGCACACGCGGGCTCCACCACCACGACGCCGGTCGGCACCCGCCCCGGCGAGACGACGACGGGAGAACGCCCGGTGCCCTACCAGCACGCATTCCCGCCGCCCCAAGGGCTCTACGACCCCCGCCACGAGCACGACGCGTGCGGTGTGGCCTTCGTCGCGACCCTGACCGGCGTCGCCAGCCACGACATCGTGGCCAAGGCACTCACGGCCCTGCGCAACCTCGAGCACCGCGGTGCCGCGGGCGCCGAGCCCAACTCCGGCGACGGCGCCGGCATCCTCATGCAGGTCCCCGACGCGTTCCTGCGCGACGTGGCCGCCGAGGCCGGCATCGACCTCCCCGCCCAGCACGCGTACGCCGTCGGCACGGCCTTCCTGCCCGGCGACGAGGCCCAGGTCGCCTCGCAGGTGGCGCGCATCGAGGAGATCGCCGCCGAGGAGGGCCTGGCCGTCCTCGGGTGGCGCGACGTCCCGACCGACCCCTCGGTCCTGGGCGCCACCGCCCTCGGCGTGATGCCGACCTTCCGCCAGCTCTTCGTCGCCGGGGCGACGCAGCGCGTCACCGGCATGCAGCTGGAGCGGATGGCCTTCTGCCTGCGCAAGCGTGCCGAGCGCGAGACCGAGGTCTACTTCCCCTCGCTGTCCTCGCGGACCATCGCCTACAAGGGCATGCTCACCACCGACCAGCTCGACAAGTTCTTCCCGGACCTGGTCGACGAGCGCGTCGCCTCGGCCCTCGCGGTGGTGCACTCGCGCTTCTCCACCAACACCTTCCCGAGCTGGCCGCTGAGCCACCCGTTCCGGTTCATCGCGCACAACGGTGAGATCAACACCGTGATGGGCAACCGCAACTGGATGCGCGCCCGCGAGGCGCTGCTGGAGTCCGACCTGATCCCGGGCGACCTCGAGCGGCTCTACCCGATCTGCACCCCGGGCGCCTCGGACTCCGCGTCCTTCGACGAGGTCCTCGAGCTGCTGCACATGGGTGGGCGCTCGCTGCCGCACTCGGTGCTGATGATGATCCCGGAGGCGTGGGAGAACCACGCCGAGATGGACGAGAAGCGTCGCGCGTTCTACGAGTTCCACGCCAGCCTCATGGAGCCGTGGGACGGCCCGGCGTGCGTCGTCTTCACCGACGGCGACCAGATCGGTGCCGTGCTCGACCGCAACGGCCTGCGCCCCTCGCGCTACTGGGTCACCGAGGACGGCCTGGTCGTCCTGGCCTCCGAGGTCGGCGTGCTCGACCTCGACCCCGCGACGGTCGTGCGCAAGGGTCGCCTGCAGCCGGGCCGGATGTTCCTCGTCGACACCGAGGAGCACCGCATCGTCGAGGACGAGGAAATCAAGAGCTCCCTCGCCGCCGAGCATCCCTACGACGAGTGGCTGCACGCCGGCCTGGTGCACCTCGACGACATCCCGGACCGCGAGCACGTGGTGCACACCCACGCCTCGGTCACCCGCCGCCAGCAGGTCTTCGGCTACACCGAGGAGGAGCTGCGCGTCCTGCTCACGCCGATGGCCAACACCGGCGCCGAGCCGATCGGCTCGATGGGCACCGACACCCCGATCGCTGCCCTGTCGGAGAAGCCGCGGCTGCTCTTCGACTACTTCGCGCAGCTCTTCGCCCAGGTGACCAACCCGCCGCTGGACGCGATCCGCGAGGAGCTCGTCACCTCGCTCAACGGCACCATCGGTCCCGAGGCCAACCTGCTGGACCCGACCCCGGCCTCGTGCCGCCAGGTGGTCCTGCCGTTCCCGGTCATCTCCAACGACGACCTGGCCAAGATCCGCCACATCAACCGCGACGGCGACATGCCGGGCTTCATCACCCACGTCTCGCGCGGCCTTTACGAGGTCGAGGGCGGGGGAGCGGCGATGGCCGCGCGGATCGACGAGATCTGTGCCGAGGTCAGCGCCGCGATCGCCGACGGCGCCCGCATCATCGTGCTCTCGGACCGCCACTCCACCGCCGAGCTGGCGCCGATCCCGAGCCTGCTGCTCACCGGTGCGGTGCACCACCACCTGGTCCGGGAGAAGACCCGCACCCAGGTCGGCCTGCTCGTCGAGGCCGGTGACGTCCGCGAGGTCCACCACGTCGCCCTGCTCGTCGGGTACGGCGCCGCCGCGGTGAACCCGTACCTCGCCATGGAGTCGGTGGAGGACCTCGCGCGCGAGGGCTTCTACGTCAAGGCCGAGCCTGAGGTCGCGGTCAAGAACCTCGTCAAGGCGCTCGGCAAGGGCGTGCTCAAGGTCATGTCCAAGATGGGCGTCTCGACGGTCGCCTCCTACACCGGTGCGCAGATCTTCGAGGCCGTCGGTCTCTCGCAGGCCGTCGTGGACAAGTACTTCACCGGCACCACCTCCAAGCTGGGCGGCATCGAGCTCGACGTGATCGCCCAGGAGGTCGCGCTGCGGCACCGCACGGCGTACCCCCGCGGCGGCATCAGCCCGGCGCACCGCGAGCTCGAGGTCGGCGGCGAGTACCAGTGGCGCCGCGAGGGCGAGCCGCACCTCTTCGACCCCGAGACCGTCTTCCGCCTCCAGCACGCCACGCGTGCCGGCCGGTACGACGTCTTCAAGCAGTACACCTCGCGCGTCGACGAGCAGTCCGAGCGGCTGATGACGCTGCGCGGGCTCTTCAAGCTCAAGGACGCCTCCTCGCTGGGTCGCCAGCCGATCCCGATCGAGGAGGTCGAGCCGGTCTCGGAGATCGTCAAGCGCTTCTCCACCGGTGCGATGTCCTACGGCTCGATCAGCTCCGAGGCCCACGAGACCCTCGCGATCGCGATGAACCGTCTGGGCGGCAAGTCCAACACCGGTGAGGGCGGTGAGGACCCCGAGCGGCTGTACGACCCCGAGCGCCGCAGCTCGATCAAGCAGGTCGCCAGCGGCCGGTTCGGCGTGACGTCGGAGTACCTCACCAACTCCGACGACATCCAGATCAAGATGGCCCAGGGCGCCAAGCCCGGCGAGGGCGGCCAGCTGCCCGGCCACAAGGTCTACCCGTGGGTGGCCAAGACCCGGCACTCCACGCCGGGAGTGGGCCTGATCAGCCCGCCGCCGCACCACGACATCTACTCCATCGAGGACCTGGCGCAGCTGATCCACGACCTCAAGAACGCCAACCCGAGCGCCCGCGTCCACGTGAAGCTGGTCTCCGAGGTCGGCGTCGGCACGGTCGCGACGGGTGTGTCGAAGGCGCACGCGGACGTGGTGCTCATCTCCGGCCACGACGGTGGCACCGGCGCCTCGCCGCTGACCTCGTTGAAGCACGCCGGCGGTCCCTGGGAGCTCGGCCTCGCCGAGACCCAGCAGACCCTCCTGCTCAACGGGCTGCGCGACCGGATCGTCGTGCAGGCCGACGGCCAGCTCAAGACCGGTCGCGACGTGGTCGTGGCCGCCCTGCTGGGCGCCGAGGAGTACGGCTTCGCGACCGCCCCGCTGGTGGTCTCGGGCTGCATCATGATGCGGGTCTGCCACCTCGACACCTGCCCCGTGGGCGTCGCGACGCAGAACCCGGTCCTGCGCGAGCGCTTCTCCGGCAAGGCCGAGTACGTCGTGAACTTCTTCGAGTACATCGCCGAGGAGGTCCGCGAGTACCTCGCGGAGCTGGGCTTCCGCTCCCTCGACGAGGCCATCGGCCACGTGGAGGCGCTGGACGTCGAGCCGGCCGTGGACCACTGGAAGGCGCACGGGCTGGACCTCAGCCCGATCCTGCACCTGCCGGACACCTCGGCCTTCCCCGACCAGGACCTGCGCTGCACCAAGGAGCAGGACCACGCCCTCGAGGCCTCCCTCGACATGACCGAGCTGGTGCCGCTGTGCCAGCCGGCCCTGGAGAAGGGCGAGCCGGTCCGGGCGCAGCTGGCCATCCGCAACGTCCACCGCACCGTCGGCACGATCCTGGGCCACGAGGTGACCAAGCGGTACCGAGGCGAGGGGCTGCCCGACGGCACCATCGACCTCACCTTCACGGGGTCGGCCGGCCAGTCCTTCGGTGCCTTCGTGCCGCGCGGCATCACGCTGCGCCTCGAGGGCGACGCCAACGACTACGTCGGCAAGGGCCTCTCCGGAGGACGCATCGTGGTCCGCCCCGACCGGGCCGCCACCTTCCGCGCCGACGAGCAGATCATCGCCGGCAACACGATCGCCTACGGCGCCACGTCGGGTGACATCTTCATCCGCGGCGGTGTCGGCGAGCGCTGCTGCGTGCGCAACTCGGGTGCCTGGGTCGTGACCGAGGGCGTGGGCGACCACGCTGCGGAGTACATGACCGGCGGCCGCCTCGCGGTGCTCGGCCGGACCGGGCGCAACTTCGCGGCCGGGATGTCCGGCGGCATCGCCTGGGTGCTGGACCTCAAGGACTTCCGGGTCAACAAGGAGCTCGTCGAGCTCGGCCCGGTCGTCGGCGAGGCCGCCCGCGAGCTGGAGTCGATGGTCCGTGCCCACGCCGAGGAGACCGGTTCCGAGGTCGCCGCGGAGCTGCTCGAGGACTGGGAGGCCTCGCTGACCCGGTTCACCGAGGTCATGCCGAGGGACTTCCGCATCGTGCTGGAGGCCAAGGCCAAGGCCGAGGCCGACGGCCTGGACGAGAACGAGACCGCACACGCGATGATGGAGGCCCTCCATGGCTGAGCGCCGGATGGCCGAGCGGAGCGACGACGTGAAGGAGGCGGCACAGCATGGCTGACCCCAAGGGATTCCTGAAGGAGGGTCGCAAGGTCGCGACCCGCCGCCCCGTCGAGGAGCGCGTCAAGGACTGGGACGAGGTCTACCCCGACGGGATCGGCCGCGCGCTGCTGCCGATCATCACCCCGCAGGCGGGACGCTGCATGGACTGCGGCATCCCGTTCTGCCACCAGGGGTGCCCGCTGGGCAACATCATCCCGGAGTGGAACGACCTGGTCTGGCGCGACGACTGGGAGGGCGCCATCGAGCGCCTGCACGCGACCAACAACTTCCCGGAGTTCACCGGTCGCCTCTGCCCGGCCCCGTGCGAGACCGCCTGCGTCCTGGGCATCAACCAGGACCCGGTGACGATCAAGAACGTCGAGGTCTCCATCATCGACAAGGCCTGGGAGTCCGGCTTCGTCCGTCCCCAGCCGCCCGAGTGGCTGTCGGGCAAGACGGTCGCCGTCGTGGGCTCGGGCCCCGCGGGCCTGGCCGCCGCCCAGCAGCTGACCCGCGCCGGTCACACCGTCGCGGTGTACGAGCGGGCCGACAAGATCGGTGGCCTGCTGCGCTACGGCATCCCCGAGTTCAAGATGGAGAAGAAGCACCTCGACCGGCGCCTGGACCAGATGCGCCGCGAGGGCACCGTCTTCCGGGCCGGGGTCGACGTCGGCGGTGAGCTCACCGGCGACAAGCTCGTCGACCGGTACGACGCCGTCGTGCTGGCCATGGGTGCCACCGAGGCTCGTGACCTCCCGGTGGAGGGGCGCGAGCTGGGCGGCATCCACCAGGCGATGGAGTTCCTCCCGCAGGCCAACCGCTCCGCGCTCGGGGAGTCCGTCGAGGGCCAGATCATGGCCACCGACAAGGACGTCGTGATCATCGGTGGCGGCGACACCGGTGCTGACTGCCTGGGCACCTCGATCCGCCAGGGTGCGCGGTCGATCACGCAGCTCGAGATCATGCCGCACCCGCCGGAGAGCCGGCCCGAGACCCAGCCGTGGCCGACGTACCCCATGACCTACCGGGTCTCCTCCGCGCACGAGGAGGGGGGAGAGCGCGTCTACGCCGTCTCGACCAAGAAGTTCCTGGGCGACGAGCAGGGCAACGTGCGGGCCCTGGTGCTGGCCGAGGTCGAGTTCGTCGACGGCAAGCTGACCGAGGTCGAGGGCACCGAGCGCGAGATCCCGGCCCAGCTGGTGCTCTTCGCGATGGGCTTCCTCGGCCCCGAGAAGCCTGGCCTGGTCGAGCAGCTCGGTGTCGAGCTCGACGAGCGCGGCAACGTCAAGCGCGGCTCGGACTACCAGTCCTCGCGCCCCGGCGTCTTCGTGGCCGGCGACGCCGGCCGCGGCCAGTCGCTCATCGTGTGGGCGATCGCCGAGGGCCGGGCGGCGGCGTCGTACGTCGACGCCTTCCTCACCGGGGAGACCGCGCTGCCGGCCCCGGTGAAGCCGACCGACCGTCCGCTGATGGTCTGACGGAGCGGGCCCGATCGGGCCGCACGCGCACCGGCAGGGGCCGGCGACCGACGGGTCGCCGGTCTTTGCCGTTCCCGGGCGACGAAGACCTTAGATCGATCCAAGGTGTCGCTAGGGTGGGCGCGTGCGTAGAGCCAAGATCGTCTGCACCCTCGGCCCGGCCACGTCCTCCCCGCGGAGGATCCGTGAGCTCGTGTACGCCGGCATGGACGTCGCCCGCCTCAACATGAGCCACGGCAGCCACGAGGACCACGCCGAGGCCTACCGGCTGGTCCGCGAGGCCGCCGACGCGAGCGGTCACGGGGTCGGCATCTTCGCCGACCTCCAAGGCCCCAAGATCCGCCTCGAGCGGTTCGCCGAGGGTGCCGCGCAGCTGCGTCGCGGTCAGGAGTGGACCATCACCACCCGCGACGTCGAAGGCGACGACCGGGTCTGCGGCACGACGTACAAGGGGCTGCCCGGCGACGTGGCGACCGGGGACCCGATCCTCATCGACGACGGCAAGATCCGCCTGCGGGTCCTGGAGGTCGTCGACGGCACCGACGTGCGCTGCGAGGTCCTGGTCGGCGGCCGGGTCAGCAACAACAAGGGCATCAACCTGCCCGGCGTCGCGGTCTCGGTGCCCGCGCTCTCGGAGAAGGACGAGGCCGACCTGCGCTTCGCGCTGTCGCTCAGCGTGGACTTCGTGGCGCTGTCGTTCGTGCGCGACGCGCAGGACGCCGAGGACGTGCGCCGGATCATGCGCGAGGTCGGCGTCATGGTCCCGGTCATCGCGAAGATCGAGAAGCCGCAGGCGATCGAGAACCTCGACGAGGTGATCGCCGCCTTCGACGGCTTCATGGTCGCGCGCGGCGACCTCGGCGTGGAGTGCCCGCTGGAGGAGGTCCCGTTCCTGCAGAAGCAGGTCATCCGCAAGGCGCGCCTCAACGCCAAGCCGGTGATCGTGGCGACCCAGATGCTGGAGTCGATGATCGGCAACCCGCAGCCCACCCGGGCCGAGACCTCCGACGTGGCCAACGCCGTGCTCGACGGCGCCGACGCGGTGATGCTCTCGGGCGAGACCAGCGTGGGGGAGTACCCCGTCCACACCGTCGAGACGATGGCGCGGATCATCGCCGCCACCGAGCTGCACGCCCTGGAGAGCGCGGTGGACGGCGGGCTCGCCGAGATCGACTGGGACCCCCACACCAAGTCCGGTGTCATCGCCAAGGCCGCCGCCGAGGTCGCCGAGCGGGTGCACGCCAAGTACGTCGTCGCCTTCACCCAGTCCGGGGACTCCGCCCGTCGCATGTCCCGGCTGCGCGGCTCCATCCCCGTGCTGGCCTTCACCCCCGAGGACCAGGTGCGCTCCCAGCTGTCCCTGTCGTGGGGGGTGGAGACCTTCAAGACCGCCGAGGTCGAGCACACCGACGAGATGGTGCGCCAGGTCGACGACCAGCTGCTGCGGATCGGGCGCGTGCAGGAGGGCGACCTCGTGGTGATCATCGCCGGGGCGCCCCCGGGCATCCCGGGCTCGACCAACGCCCTGCGCATCCACAAGATGGGCGACGCGATCAACGAGGTCGCTCCGGCGTACAGGAGACACTGAGCATCGGTGCCGGGTGCGGGAGTCGAACCCGCACGCCCAGGGGGCAGCGCTTTTTGAGAGCGCCGTGTCTGCCATTCCACCAACCCGGCAGGGCTGGCACAGGCTAGTGCACTCGGCCGCCTGGTTCGGCCCGTGCCCTACCCTTTCGGTCGTGAGCGACCCCGCAGCGCAGGCAGCCGGCACCACCCCCCGCACCGTGGTCATCGCCGAGGACGAGGTCCTCATCCGGATGGACCTCGCCGAGATGCTGGCTGAGGAGGGGTACGACGTCGTCGGCCAGGCCGGCGACGGGGCCCGTGCCATCGAGCTGGCCGAGGAGCTGCGCCCGGACCTCGTGATCCTCGACGTGAAGATGCCCGTCCTCGACGGCATCTCCGCTGCCGAGTCGATCGCCCGGCAGCGGATCGCGCCGGTGATCGTGCTGACCGCCTTCTCCCAGCGCGAGCTCGTGGAGCGGGCCCGGGACGCGGGCGCCATGGCCTACCTGGTCAAGCCCTTCTCCCAGTCCGACCTGGTGCCGGCGATCGAGATGGCGCTGAGCCGCTTCGCCGAGCTGCGCGCGGTCGAGGCGGAGGTGGCCGACCTCAAGGAGCAGCTGGAGACCCGCAAGGTCGTCGACCGGGCCAAGGGGGTGCTGCAGGAGCAGCTCTCGCTGAGCGAGCCCGAGGCCTTCCGCTGGATCCAGAAGACCGCGATGGATCTCCGGCTGTCGATGAAGCAGGTGGCCGAGGGTGTCATCTCCCACGGGCCGTCGATCGCCGACGGCGCCTGACCACCTCTCTTCGGACTCGCTTGCGTAACGGCCCGGTGTCGGTGTGCTCCACCGGGCACCCACGGTCACCCGAACGTGTAGCCTTCCCCCCCGTGTGGCCCACCTCACGGGGTGCGGGTCCGGACGTGGACCCCCGCCGGCTCGACGTGGTGGTGCCCCGACGTGTGCAGTGCAGAGTCAGTCCAGAGGCACGGAGGACCGAGAGCTCCATGAGATCAACGACCAGGCTGGGGTGGCCTGCCGCGCACCGCGCCCTCGCCCTGCTCCTGCTGGCCCTGGGCATGCTCGCGCTCCTGGGCCCGGTGCAGGCGTCGGCGGCCGAGGACGACCCCTACAAGATCGCCGGCAACGTCCAGTTCGAGGGCGAGGCGATCGAGGGCGTGACCATCACCGTCGACGGTCCGGGTGGGGCCCAGGTGGTCGAGACCGGTCCTGACGGCCGGTGGAACGTCGGCGTCCCGGAGGCCGCCGAGTACACCGTCACCCTCGACGTCGACACGCTGCCCGAGGGCGTCACGCTCGACGACCCCGAGGACGACTCCCCGGAGACGAAGGAGGTGACGCCCAACGTGCCGTTCGCACCCAAGGCGGTCAACTTCTTCATCGGTGAGGGCGACCGCGAGTCCACCGCCTTCGGTGCCCAGCTGGCCCAGCGCCTGGTCCAGGGCGTCAACTTCGGCCTGATGCTCGGTCTCGCGGCGGTCGGTCTCTCCCTGGTCTACGGCACGACCGGCATCTCCAACTTCGCGCACGGCGAGATGGTCACCTTCGGTGCCGTGATGGCCTTGTGGATCGGTGGCACGGCGTTCATCGGCGCCTCCCTGTGGATCGCCCTGCCGGCGGCGATCCTCATCAGCGGCCTCTTCGGGCTGCTGATGGACGTGGTGATCTGGCGACCTCTGCGGCACCGCTCCGTCGGTGTCGTGCAGCTGATGATCGTGAGCATCGGTCTCTCCCTGGCGATCCGCTACCTCTTCCAGTACTTCATCGGGGGCGGCACCGAGCAGCTGCCCGGCTCCTCGCCCGAGCGCATCGACATCGTCGGCCCGATCCGGATGACCAAGGTCGACCTGATCTCGATGGGCATCGCGATCGCCGTGATCGTGGCCTTCGCCCTGTGGCTCCTCTACTCCCGGCTGGGCAAGGCGACCCGGGCGATCTCCGACAACCCCGGCCTGGCCGCGGCGTCCGGCATCGACGTGGACTTCGTCGTCCGGGTCGTGTGGGTCGTGGCCGCCGCGCTCGCCGGCCTCGCCGGCATCCTGTACGCCTACTACCGGCCCGGCATCAAGTGGGACATGGGCACCCAGGTGCTGCTGCTGATGTTCGCGGCCGTCACCCTCGGAGGCCTCGGCACGGCCTTCGGCGCGCTCATCGGCGCACTGATCATCGGCATCATCGTCGAGACGTCGAGCCTGTTCATCCCGGCCGACCTGCGGTTCGCCTCCGCCCTGGCGATCCTGATCATCATCCTGCTGGTCCGGCCACAGGGCATCCTCGGCCGTCGCGAGAGAATCGGATAGGAACCCGAGATGGACTGGAGCCAGATCCTCAACCAATCCGCGTCGTCGATCATCTCGACGACGACCATCGCCTACGCCTTGGCCGCCGTCGGTCTCGGTGTCCACTTCGGCCAGGCCGGCCTGCTCAACATGGGTGTCGCCGGCTTCATGGCCGTGGGCGCCTACGGCTACGCCATCTCGATCCTGAGCTTCGGCTTCCCGTGGTGGCTCGCGGCCCTGACGGCACTCTTCGCCTCGGTGGTCTTCGCCCTGATCCTCGGCATCCCGACGCTGAGGCTGCGCGGCGACTACCTGGCGATCGTCACCATCGCCGCCGCCGAGGTGCTGCGGCTGCTCCTGCTGACGGTGGCCTTCGACGACGTCACCGGCTCCGCCGACGGCCTCTTCGGCTTCAGCGGCAGCTTCCAGGACTCCAACCCCTTCCCCGACGGCGAGTACGGCTTCGGGCCCTGGCAGTTCAACGAGACCACGCTGTGGCCGGTCGTCGTGGGCGTCTTCCTGCTGGCCCTGTCGGTGCTGCTGGTCTGGGCGCTCATGCGCAGCCCGTGGGGCCGGGTGCTGCGCGGCATCCGCGAGGACGAGGACGCCGTGCGCGCCCTGGGCAAGAACGTCTTCGCCTACAAGATGCAGGCGCTGGTGCTGGGCGGGGTGATCATCGCCGCGGGCGGCATCGTCTACACCCTGGGCTCCAACGCCAGCCCGGGCGTCTACGTCACCTCGCTCACGTTCTTCGTCTACACCATCGTCCTGCTCGGTGGCGCCGCGACGATCTTCGGCCCGGTGCTCGGCTCCGTGCTCTTCTGGGTGCTGCAGTACTTCCTGAGCAACCTCATGCCGGCCCTGGTCGACGCGGGGGTGCTGCCGTTCATGACCGCCAACCAGGCGGGCATGGTCCGGTTCATCCTCGTGGGCGTCGGCCTGATGCTCCTGGTGGTCTTCATGCCCCAGGGCATCATGGGCAACAAGAAGGAGATGACCTTTGTCAAGTGACGCAGCGGTGCCGCGCGCCAAGTCCACGGGCCTGCACCAGGGCGAGGCCGCCCCGGGGTGTGCCAAGGTCGACCCGATCCTGGTGGCCGACGGCGTGCGCCGCACCTTCGGAGGCATGACGGCCGTCGACGTCGAGCACGTCGAGATCCCCAGGGGGGCCATCACCGCCCTCATCGGGCCCAACGGCGCCGGGAAGACGACCTTCTTCAACCTGCTCACGGGTTTCGACACGCCCGACGCCGGCACGTGGTCCTTCGAGGGCCGCTCGCTGGCGGGTGTCCCTGCCTACAAGGTCGCTCGGATGGGCCTGGTCCGCACCTTCCAGCTCACCAAGGCCCTGGGCCTGCTCACGGTGCTGGAGAACATGAAGCTCGGTGCGACCGGGCAGCGCGGCGAACGGTTCTTCCCCAGCCTCCTGCCCAGCATCTGGCGGGGCCAGGACGACTCGATCGAGGAGCGGGCCCACGAGCTCCTGGCCCGGTTCAAGCTCGACACCAAGGCTGCCGACTACGCCGCCAGCCTCTCCGGCGGGCAGCGCAAGCTGCTGGAGATGGCGCGGGCCCTCATGTCCGAGCCCAAGCTGGTGATGCTCGACGAGCCGATGGCGGGCGTGAACCCGGCGCTGACGCAGTCGCTGCTCGACCACATCCTGGGTCTGAAGGACCAGGGCATGACCGTGCTCTTCGTGGAGCACGACATGCACATGGTCCGCCACATCGCCGACTGGGTCGTGGTGATGGCCGAGGGCAAGATCGTGGCCGAGGGCGACCCGTCCTCCGTCATGGCCGACCCCGCCGTCATCGACGCCTACCTCGGTGCGCACCAGGACGTCGACCTCGGTGTCGTCACCGGCCGGGTCGCCGGCACCTCGCCGCAGCAGGCCGATGCCGTGCGCGACCAGATCGAGGCGGAGGCCCTCGAGGAGCTCGAGCAGGAGGAGAACCGGTGAGTGCGGCAGTCCAGGAGACCCGGAAGCCGGTCGTCGTCGTCGACGACGTCCACGCGGGCTACCTGCCCGGGGTCAACATCCTCAACGGTTGCTCGCTCACGGCCTACGACGGCGAGCTGATCGGCATCATCGGCCCCAACGGAGCAGGCAAGTCGACCCTGCTCAAGGCCATCTTCGGGATGGTCCAGGTCCGCGAGGGGTCCATCTCCCTCGAGGGCCAGGACATCACCGGGCTGAAGGCCAACAAGCTGGTCAGCAAGGGCGTGGGCTTCATCCCGCAGACGAATAACGTCTTCCCCTCGCTGACCATCGAGGAGAACCTGCAGATGGGGCTCTACCAGAACCCCAAGGTCTACTCCGAGCGCCTGGAGTTCGTCACCGGGATCTTCGCCGAGCTCGGGAAGCGGCTCAAGCAGCGAGCCGGCTCGCTGTCGGGCGGTGAGCGCCAGATGGTCGCGATGGGCCGGGCCCTGATGATGGACCCGAAGGTGCTGCTGCTCGACGAGCCCTCGGCCGGCCTGTCGCCGGTGCGCCAGGACGAGGCGTTCATCCGGGTCTCCGACATCAACAAGGCCGGCGTCACCTGCATCATGGTCGAGCAGAACGCGCGCCGCTGCCTGCAGATCTGCGACCGCGGCTACGTGCTGGACCTCGGGCGCGACGCGCACACGGGATCCGGTCGCGACCTGCTGGACGACCCCAAGGTCACCGAGCTCTACCTCGGCACGCTGGGCACCTAGCAGCGAGCACTCCAGCTCCGCGACAGCCCCCAGACGGCCCGGGTCCACAGGACCCGGGCCGTCTGCTGTCCCTGCCCCGATGTCCCTGCCCCGATGGCCCCGCCCCGATGGCCCCGCCCCGATGGCCCGGGCGAGACGGCCCGGGGGAGGCGTGGGCCCCGAGGACGACGAACGGCCCGGGACCCTCGCGGGTCCCGGGCCGTTGCCGGTGCGTCAGACGACGCGGGTCACACCGAGGTCAGCCGGTGAAGGCGCTGTAGGTGTTGTCCTCGCCGTACTGGTAGATGCCGATCGTGGCGTCCTGCGGGTCGCCCACCTCGTCGAAGGTGATGGGCCCGGAGATGCCGTCGTAGTCGGCGGTGCCGCCACCCAGGATGATCTCGGCGCAGTCGGCGAAGGTCTCGCACTTCTCGCCCTCGCCGGTGCCACCGGAGACCTCCTGCAGCTTGGAGGCGATGTCGGCCGGGTCGGTCGAGTTGGCCTCGAGCGCGGCGAGCGCCAGCAGGTTCACGGCGTCGAAGGACTCCGCGGCGTAGCTGAACTCGTCCAGGCCCTTCGGGAACTGGCCCGACTCACGCGCGTAGGCGTCGAGGTCCTCGGTGAAGTCGGTGAGGGAGTCGATCGACAGGCCGGGCAGGGTGCCCTTGGCACCGGTCAGCGAGCCCTTGGGGAACTGGTCGCCGAAGTTCGACAGGTTGCCGTCCACGAAGTAGAGGTTCTCGGACGGGAACTCACCGAAGAGGCTCGGCAGGATCGTGGCGACCTCCTCGAAGGTGATCAGCGCGATCGCGTCCGGGTCGGCCGCGAGCACCGCGTTGACCTGGGAGTCGAACGAGGTGTCGCCGGTGTTGTAGGTCTCCATCGCGACGACCTCGCCGCCGGCGCCCTCGAAGGCCTCGGTCACGTAGCGGGCCAGGCCGGTGCCGTAGGAGTCGTTGAGCACGATCATGCCCAGCGTCGACGCGCCGTCGGCGGCGATCAGGTTGCCCAGCACGTCGCCCTGCAGCACGTCGGAGGGCGCGGTGCGGAAGTAGAGCCCGTCGTCCTCGTAGGTGGTGAAGGCGTCGGAGGTGTTGGCGGGGGAGAACTGGATGACGCCCGCGTCCACGACCTGGTCGATGAACTGCAGCGAGGTGCCGGACGAGGCGGCACCGATGATTGCGGAGACGTCCTCGCCGAGCAGGCGCGGGATCTCGGACTCGTAGGCCTTGTTGTCGGTGTCGCCCGAGTCGCCGTAGATGATCTCGAGGTTCAGACCGGTGTCGGCCTCCTCGATCAGCGACGCGGCGTACCCGACGCCGGCCTCCTCCGGGGGGCCGAGGAAGGCCAGGTTGCCGGTCTGGGGCAGAGCGGTGCCGAGCTTGAGGTCCAGGTTGACCTCGCCGGTCGCGGCGGGAGTGTCCTCGCCACCGTCCTCGGCGTCGCTGTTGTCCTCGCTGCCGCACGCGGCCAGCACCAGCATGGCCGAGGTGGCTACCGCGGCGAGGCGCATCGTGTGGGTCATCCGCATAGTGGTGTCTCCGGATCCTTGACTGATCTCTCCCTGCCCCGGTCGGGCATTGTGGGCACCCTAGTGAAGAGAGGGTCCCTGCGGGGGGCGTTGCAGGAGCGAGGCGCGGATGTGCCCGAAACGTAACAATTCGGCTGCGACCGGTCCGAACGCCTCAGGTGTGGTCGGGCATCCCCGTGCGGGGTCAGCGCACGGCCACGACGAGGGTGGTCAGCAGCGGGGCGACGAGCAGGGCCGGCAGGAGGTCTGCGACGGCGATCTCCCGGATCCGGAGCAGACGCAGGGCGACACCCACGAGCAGGACGCCACCGGTGGCCGTCACCGCGGCGAGCTGCGCGGCCGGGAGCACGTCGCCGAGGACGGCGCCGAGCAGGGTCAGGGAGCCCTGCACGGTGACCACCGTGATCACGCTCGCGGCCACGCCCCAGCCGAAGGCCGCGGCGAAGGCGATCGCGGCGAACCCGTCGAGTGCCGACTTCAGCAGCAGCTGGTCCGCTCCGTCCCCGAGCCCCTCCTGCAGCGACCCCAGGATGGTGAGGGGGCCGGTGCAGAAGACCAGCGAGGCCACGACGAACCCCTCGACGAACCGGGCGCGGTCCGCGGAGGTGCCACTCCCGACGAGTCGGCGCTGCACCGAGGCGCCCAGCCGCTCCACCCCCTGCTCGAGGCCGAGCAGCGAGCCGGCGATGCCGCCGACCAGCACCGCACCGAGGACGATCAGCATCGGCGCCGCGTCCCCGACCGCGCCGGAGAGATCGGGGGAGAGGACCGCCATCGCGGAGGTGGCGGCGATGAGGAGGGTGACCAGACCGAGCCCGTCGGTGACGAGGTCCCGGGTGCGCACCGGCAGGCGGTTGCCCAGCAGCACCCCGATCCCGCAGCCCAGCAGCACGGTGACCACGTTGACCAACGTGCCGGTTCCGACGACCACATCTGCTCCTGGAGGTAAAGACCGGACTGGTCCGGTGGAGCCCGGGCCGGGACCGAGCGTAATCTTGGCGGTCCCCCGGCTTCCCCCTCTCTCCCGGCAAGGCAGGTGCTGCATGAGTCGTCCGCTGGTGCAGCTGCGCAGCGCCGGGGTCGAGGACGCGCTGTTCCTCGCCGAGGTCTGGGCCGACGCCCTGCGTCGCGGCGACCGGCAGGAGCAGGTGGGCGACCTGGAGCTGGTCATCAAGGACTGCCTGGACTCCGCCGAGCAGCGGATCCTGGTCGCGGAGGTCGACGGCGTCCCCGCGGGCGCCGTCCTGCTCCGGGTCACGACCCTGACCCCGCTCAACCTCGAGCCGGTCGTGCAGGCCGTCTCCCCGCACGTGCTGCCGGAGTTCCGCCGCCGCGGTGTCGGCCGGATGCTCGTCGAGGGCGCCGTGGCGTACGCCGAGGAGCTGGGCGTGGCCCACGTCGCGACCGGGGCGCAGGCCGGCTCCCGCGACGCCAACCGGTTCATGGCCCGCCTGGGCCTGGGGCCGCACGCGGTGCTGCGCGTGGCACCCACCCACGTGGTGCGCGGCAAGGTCGAGGCACAGCGCCCGCCCATGGAGCGGCACCGCGACCGCGCGCGGGTGCAGCTGCTGGCCGCCCGCCGCTCGCTGCGCCGCCAGCAGGCCGAGCAGCAGGACTAGCCGACGGGCCGCCGGCGGCCGAGCAGCCGCCGGACCGGCTACATCCCGACCTTCTCCTTGGGGACGAGTGCGCAGGTGATGCGGCTGGTGCACAGCCGCTTGCCCCGCTCGTCGGTCACGACGATCTCCCAGGTGGCGCTGGTGCGCCCGAGGTGGGCCGGCGTGGCGGTCCCCGTCACGGTGCCGGAGGTCGCGGAGCGGTGGTGGGTGGCGTTGATGTCGACGCCGACCGCGACCCGGTCGGGGTGGGCGTGGATGGCCGAGCCGATCGAGCCCAGTGACTCGGCGAGCGCGATCGAGGCGCCGCCGTGGAGCAGGCCGTAGGGCTGGGTGTTGCCCTCCACGGGCATGGTGGCCACGATCCGCTCCGGGCTGACCTCCACGAGCTCGACACCGAGCTTCTCGTTCAGGCCACCCATGCCGTGGGGCAGGGAGGCGAGGTACTCCTCGATGCTCTCGCTCATGCGCCCAACCTAGTGGCCGCCTCGTGAGCAGGGTGTCGGTGGTGGCGACTAGGTTGGACCGGTGCCCGAGACGACGTCCCGCCCCCGGCTGCTGCTCCTCGACGGCCACTCGCTGGCCTACCGCGCGTTCTTCGCGCTGCCGGTGGAGAACTTCTCCACCACGACGGGGCAGCACACCAACGCCGTCTACGGCTTCACCTCGATGCTGATCAACGTCCTGCGCGACGAGCAGCCCACCCACGTGGCGGTCGCCTTCGACGTCTCCCGCCAGACCTTCCGGCTGCAGGAGTACTCCGAGTACAAGGCCAAGCGGAACAAGACGCCCACGGAGTTCTCCAGCCAGCTGCCGCTGATCGAGGAGGTCCTCGACGCCCTCAACATCCCGTTCCTGAAGAAGGACGGCTACGAGGCCGACGACATCATCGCCACGCTGGTGACCGAGGCGCTGGCGGAGGACGACATGGAGGTCCTGATCCTCACCGGCGACCGTGACTCGCTGCAGCTGGTCACCGACCGCTCCACGGTGCTCTACCCCATGCGCGGCGTCTCCGACCTGGCGCGGATGACCCCGGCCGCGGTGGAGGAGAAGTACGGCGTGCCCCCGCACCGCTATCCCGAGCTCGCCGCCATCGTGGGCGAGACCTCCGACAACCTGCCGGGTGTGCCGGGGGTCGGCCAGGGCTTCGCGGCGCGGTGGCTGACGACGTACGACGGGCTGGACGGCGTGATCGACAACGCCGACAAGATCACCGGCAAGAAGGGCGAGGCGCTGCGCGAGCACCTCGGCGACGTCATGCGCAACCGCCGGCTCAACGCCCTGGTGCGCGACCTCGACCTCGAGCTGCACCCGCGGGACCTGGCCCTGCGGCCCTGGGACCGGCAGGCCGTGCACCAGCTCTTCGACGGCCTGGAGTTCCGGGTGCTGCGCGACCGGCTCTTCGAGACCCTGACCTCGGAGGAGGAGATCGACGACTCCGGGTTCGAGCTGGCCGGCACCCGGCTGGGGCCCGACGAGGTCGCCCCGTGGCTGGCCGAGCACGCCGGTGCCCGCACCGGGGTGAGCGTCCAGGGCACCTGGCGTGCCGGCACCGGCGAGGTCTGGTCGCTCGCGCTCGCCACCGACGACGGGTCGGCGGCCTGGTTCGACGCCGCCGAGCTCACCGTGGGCGACGACGCGGCCGTCGCCGCGTGGCTCGCCGACGCCTCCGCACCGAAGGTCCTGCACGACGCGAAGGGCCCGATGCTGGCGCTGGCCGCACGGGGCTGGCCGCTGGCCGGCCTGCAGAGCGACACCGCGCTGGCCGCCTACCTCGTGCGTCCCGACCAGCGCTCCTACGACCTGGCCGACCTCACGCTGCGCTACCTCAAGCGCGAGCTGCGCCAGGGGGCCGTCGACGACGGGCAGCTGAGCCTCGACACCCTCGACTCCGACGAGACCTCCGGCGCCGCGGAGACCGCGATGCTCAACGCCCGCGCGGTCCTCGACCTCGCCGAGGCGCTCGACACCGCGGTCGAGGAGCACGGCGGCACCGAGCTCATGGCCCGCGTCGAGCTGCCGCTGGTGCACCTGCTCGCCACCATGGAGACGGTCGGCATCGCGGTCGACACCGACCACCTGGAGTCGCTGGAGGAGCACTTCTCCGCCGAGGTGCGCCAGGCCGCCGAGGAGGCGTACGCCGTCATCGGCAAGGAGATCAACCTCGGCTCGCCGAAGCAGCTGCAGGTGGTGCTCTTCGACGAGTTGGACATGCCGAAGACCAAGCGCACCAAGACCGGCTACACGACCGACGCCGACGCCCTGCAGGCGCTGTACGTGAAGACCGAGCACCCGTTCCTGCTGCACCTGCTGCGGCACCGCGACGTGATCCGGCTGCGCCAGACCATCGAGGGCCTGCTCAAGACCGTGGCGCCCGACGGCCGGATCCACACGACGTTCAACCAGACGATCGCGGCCACCGGCCGGCTCTCGAGCACCGACCCCAACCTGCAGAACATCCCGATCCGCACCGAGGAGGGCCGGCGCATCCGCGAGGCCTTCGTCGTCGGCGAGGGGTACGAGTCGCTGATGACCGCCGACTACAGCCAGATCGAGATGCGGATCATGGCGCACCTCTCCGAGGACGCCCTGCTGATCGAGGCGTTCCGCTCGGGCCAGGACTTCCACTCCATCACCGCGGCGCGCGTCTTCGACGTCCCGGCCGACGAGGTCTCGGTCGAGCAGCGGGCCAAGATCAAGGCGATGAACTACGGCCTGGCCTACGGCCTGTCGGCGTTCGGCCTGGGCCAGCAGCTGGGGATCGAGCCCGGCGAGGCGCGCGGGCTGATGGATGAGTACTTCGAGACCTTCGGCGGGGTGCGCGACTACCTCGCCGGGGTGGTCGACGAGGCGCGGCGCACCGGCTTCACCGAGACCCTGCGCGGGCGCCGCCGCTACCTGCCCGACCTGACCAGCGACAATCGGCAGCGCCGCGAAATCGCGGAGCGGATGGCGCTCAACGCCCCCATCCAGGGCTCGGCCGCCGACCTCATCAAGGTCGCCATGCTGGACCTCCAGGACGGCATCGCCGCCGAGGGCCTGCGCTCGCGGATGCTGCTGCAGGTCCACGACGAGCTCGTGCTCGAGGTGGCCACCGGCGAGGGCGAGCGGCTCGAGGCGCTGGTGCGCCAGCACATGGGTGGGGCCGCCGACCTCCTCGTGCCGCTGGACGTCTCGGTCGGCACCGGCCGCTCCTGGCACGAGGCGGCTCACTGAGGGCTGGTCTCAGTCCTCGGCCACCGGCTCCTTGAGCCGCCAGAGACTGATGAGCAGCAGCGCGAGGAAGAGCGCGCCGTCGACCGCGACGACGATCGCGGCCAGGCTGCCGAGGTGGGCGGCCTGGCTGCTGAGCACCACGAGCGCCACCACCGCCAGCCACACGAGGTACGTCGTGCGGGTGCCGCGCCGGGCCAGCACCGAGTAGACCAGCAGCTGCAGCATCGCGAGCAGGGTGCCGAGGACCGCGAAGACCCACAGCCGCGACTCGACGTCGGCGTACTCCGCGCCGCCGACGAAGACCATCGCGACACCGCTGAGCAGCCAGGCCGCGAGGGTGCAGAAGACGCCGAGCAGCGCCACGAGCGTGAGGCTGCGCAGCAGCGCGCGGCGGCGCTGCGCCGGGGTGGACATCGCGGGGAAGGCGACGACGACCACGAACTGCGGGAGGAACAGCACGGCCTTGGCCAGGATCAGCCCGGCCGCGTAGAGGCCCGCCTCACGGTCGTCGAGGACGTTGCGCGCCACGACGATGTCGAGGTTGGAGAGCACGAAGAAGGCGAGCAGGGCCAGCGACGCGGCCCCGGTCTCGCGCACGACGAGCCGGCCGGTGTGCTCCTCGCTGTGCCGGTCGGCGTCGCGGGCGTGCAGCCCCGGGCGGCGCAGGGCCAGCCAGCCGACGATCGCTGGGGCGAACATCGCGAGCATGACGCCGAGCATCGCCGCGGACTCGGTGGGGGAGACCACGATGCAGGCGGTGCCGACCACGACGCGGGCGAGGCCCATCGCGAGGTAGACCCCGGCCAGGGAGAACCACCGGCGCTCGCCCTGCAGCACCCCGGACTGCCCGCCCATGATCGTCAGCGGGACCGCCGAGACGGCGAGCAGCACCGCCGGGACGATGCTGTCCAGGCGCAGCACTGTGTGCACGACGGGGGAGAGGACCAGCATGAGCAGGCCCAGCCCCAGGGCCGCGCGGTAGGTGACGCGCAGGACCATCCGCTCGATCTGGCCGACGTGCTCGGGCTCGGCGGAGATCCGGCGCGCCCCGGTGGCCTGGAGGCCGAGCTGCAGCACCGCCACGACCATGAGCAGCGCCATGAGCGAGGCGACCGCGCCGTACTGGGTGGGGCCGAGCAGGCGTGCGGCGATCATCTGGAACGCGTACGTCGCGACGTTCATGACCGCCATGGCGATCGCGATGCCGGCGCTGCTACGCAGGAGGTCGCGCAGCGGGGGCAGCCGGCGCTGGCCGTGCTGCCCGCCCGAGGCGCCCGAGGCCTGCGCTGCGGTGGTCGTCACCCGTCGAGCGTAGGTGAGGCGGGGCCTCGCCGGGGCCGCGGGCGTGCTTTGCTCTGGGGGTGACGCTGCCCGACCCGCCTCCCCGGTGGGTGCGAGCCGTCCCGGCGGCGTGGTCCTCGCTGCTCGCGGTGCTGCTGCTCGGCCCGGCCCTGGGACCGGGCTACGTCCTGTCCTTCGACATGGTGTGGGTCCCGGACCTGGTCCTGCGCGCCGACGTGCTCGGAGTCGGCACCGGCCTGCCCCGTGCGGTGCCCAGCGACGCGGTGGTCGCGGTGCTCGACGAGGTGCTGCCCGGGGCGCTGCTCCAGGACCTGGTGCTGCTCGCGGCCCTCGTCGTCGGGGGACTGGGGGTCAACAGGCTGCTCGTCCCGCTCGACCTCGGGCTCCCCGCGCGGCTGGCGGGGCTGACCCTGTGGCAGTGGAACCCGTACGTCGTGGAGCGGCTGGTCCTGGGGCACTGGCCGGTGCTCGTGGGCTACGCGGCGCTGCCGTGGGTGCTGCACGGCGCCTCGCGCTGGCGGGTGGAGGGGCGCTGCCCGGCGAGGCTGCTGCTCCTGGTCCCGCTGGGGAGCCTGAGCGTGAGCGCCGGGCTCGCGACCTCGTCCGCCCTCCTCGTGGTGCTGGTCGCCGGCCGCGCGCCGGTGCGTCGGGTGCTCGCGGCCGCGGTGCTGGCCGTCGCGGCGCAGGCGCCGTGGTTGGTCTCCGGGCTGCTGCACGCGGGCGCCGCCGTGACCGACGGCGAGGGGGCTGCGCTCTTCGCGCTGTCCGACGAGGGGCTGCTGCCGGCGCCGCTGGCAGCAGCCTCCCTCGGCGGCGTCTGGAACGCCGCGGTCGTGCCGGACAGCCGTCAGGGGCTGCTCGCGGTCGTCGGGCTCCTGGTGCTGGCCGTGCTCGCCGCGGCCGGGCTCGCCGTGCTGCTGCGGCGGCCGACCCCGGCCGCGCGAGGACTCGCGCGGCCGCTCGCGGTGCTCTGGGCGGTCGGCTGGGGGCTCGCGGTGCTGACCTGGGCCGCGCCCGGACCTGTGGGTGACCTCGCGGAGGTGCTGCCGGGCGCCGGGGTGCTGCGCGACGGCGCCCGCCTGCTGCTCCTGTGCGTCCCGCTGCTCGTGCTGCTCGTCGCCCTCGCGGTGGACGCCGCCGCCCGACGGCTGCGCGCGGCGCGGCTGCCCACCCCGGCCGTGGTCGCGCTCCTCGGGGTGCTGGTGCTGTGGCCGGTGACGGTGCTGCCGGACGCCGCGATCGGGGTCGCGGGGCGGCTCGACGCCGTCGAGTACCCCTCGTCCTACGCCGGTGCCCGCGCGGCGCTCGAGGAGGCGGCGCCCGACGGGGACGTGCTGGTGCTCCCGCTGTCCAGCTACCGCGCGCCGGACTGGAACGACGGACGCCCGGTCCTCGACCCGCTCCCGCGCGTGCTCGTCCCGGTCCCGGTCGCCTCCGACGACCTCGTCGTCGACGACGTGACCGTCGCCGGAGAGGACCCGCGGGTGCGCGACGCGCGGGTCGCGCTCGCCGAGCCGGACCCGGCCGCCCGCGCCGCCGCGCTGGGCCGGCTGGGCATCGCCGCGGTCGCCGAGGACCTCACCGCACCAGGGCCGCGGGCCGAGGTGGCGGGGGAGCAGGTGTGGGCCGACGAGCGGCTGCGGGTGCTGGTCCTGCCCGAGGCCGAGCCGCGCAGCGTGCCGACCGGGTGGGTCGCCGCCATGGGCCTCGCCTGGGCGGCGTACCTCGCAGTCGCGGCCGCCGGTCTCGTCCTCGCCCTGGTGCGTCGGCGCCGTGGGACCGGCGGATCTCGTGGCGCCACGCACCCGATGCGCCGGAATTTGTCCGGATAGCCCGGGGGACTGCTACGGTTTTCCTACCTTTGAGGGAGGGTCAATAACGTGGGAACCATTCTTGGCACCGTGGCGGCGATGATCGTCGGCGGAGCGGTCGCAGCAGTGACCGTGGTCGGCGTCGTGTCGTCGCAGACGAGCCCGCAGGGGGACTCCCCGGCGAACGTCAACGCACCCGTCGTGCAGTACGGCGCCACGCAGTAGCGCCGTAGCACCACCGCATCAGGCCGGCAGCCCTCGGGCTGTCGGCCTCGTGGTGTTCCCGGAAGGCCCGTGCCGACCGCGGGCGCTCGTGACCTCGTGGGGAGCGAGCGCTACGCGCGCCGCGGACGGCCCCACGGCCGGGTGGCGCCCGGGTCGTCGGCGTCGGTGATGCGCCCCTCCAGCCGCGCGGCGACGACCGAGGCGAAGGAGAGCTGGCTCTGGGTCCAGGTGAAGCGGTGGCTCACCTCGAGGGCCCCGACCGAGAGCCGCCGGCGCAGGAGCTCGTCGGTCAGCACCCGGCGCAGCGCCTCGGTGAAGTCGGCCTGGCTGTCGACCAGCAGGCCGGAGTGCCCGTCCTCGATCGACTCCTGGGTGCCGCCGGCCGCGCGGTAGGCGACCGCCGGGGTGCCGTGCATCCCCGCCTCGCCGATGACCAGGCCCCACCCCTCCTTGAGCGAGGGCAGTGCCAGCACCCAGGCCCGCTCGTAGACCTCGTGCTTGTGCTCCTCGCTGACGTGGCCCTCGAGGACGACGACGTCCGAGGCCCCCTTCTCCGCGACGTACGACGCCAGCTCGGCCTCCCACCAGCCCGACCCGACCACGTGCAGGGTCAGCCCCGGGACCTCCTCGCGCAGGGCGACGACCGCGTCCACGGCGTGCTCGACCTGCTTGTGGGGCACGAGGCGACCGACGACGGCCACCATCGGCGTGGGGCTCTTGCCCGGGTCGACGGCCTGGTAGGGGTCGGTGCCGTTGTGCACGACCGCGATCCGGTGCGCGTCGACCCCGAGCTCGACCAGCTCGGCCCGCGTGGCGCGCGAGACCGCGACGTACTGCTCGTGGCGGTAGAGCCGGGGTGCGAGCCAGCGCTCGATCCACCAGCCGACCCGGCCGGTGAGGCCGGGGTAGACGACCGGCCACTGCTCGCGGTGCACGTGGTGGACCAGCACGACGATCGCGGCACGGGTGACCAGCCGCGAGAAGAACGGCAGCCCGTTCTGCACGTCGACGACCAGGTCGACGCGACCGTGCGGCCCGTCGAGGTCCCCGCGGCGCAGGGCGCGCATGCCGGCGGCGTACACCGAGAGCTTGCCGCCACGGCGGACGAAGCGGATGCCGTGGCGGACCTCCTCGGGCGGGGCGGCGGCATGGGCGGCGCAGAAGATCGTGACGGTGCAGCCCCGCTCGACCAGGCCCTCGGCCATCTTCTCGAGGTAGCGCTCAGCGCCGCCGCCCTCCGGGTTGGCGGTGTCGCGCCAGCTCAGGAAGACGACGTGCCGTCCCTCCAGCGACCCCTCGTCCATCCGCAGGAGCCTATAGGGTCCACGCTGTGCCAGCAGCCTCCGCAGAACCGTTCCGCGCGACGCTGCGGCGCTCGGTGCACCTGCTTCGGGAGTTCCGCCACGAGCAGCCCGACCCGGCCCGGTTCTACACGGCGCTGGCCCAGGACTCCGCCGCCCAGGTCGAGCACTACGAGCCGCTGGAGGGGCGGTTGGTCTTCGACGTCGGGGGCGGTCCCGGCTTCTTCCGCGACGCCTTCCGGGAGCGCGGCGCGACCTACCTCGCGCTCGACTCCGACGTCGGCGAGCTGTCCGGTCTCGGCGACATCGCCGCCGGCACCGTCGTCGGCAGCGGGATGCAGCTGCCCGTCCGCAGCGGCAGCGTCGACGTCTGCTACTCCTCCAACGTGCTCGAGCACGTCCCGGAGCCCTGGACCATGGCCGCCGAGATGGTCCGCGCGACCCGGCCGGGCGGGCTGGTCTTCATCAGCTACACCGTGTGGTTCGGCCCCTGGGGCGGCCACGAGACGGCCCCGTGGCACTTCCTCGGCGGCATGCGGGCCCGACGTCGTTACGCGCGCACCCACGGCCACGAGCCGAAGAACAGGTTCGGCGAGTCGCTCTTCGCCGTGACGGTGGCGGCCGGCCTGCGCTGGGCGCGGGAGCAGCAGGCGGCGGGCACGGTCGAGGTCGTGCACCTGACCCCGCGCTACAACCCGTGGTGGAGCCGTTGGCTGCTGCGCGTGCCCGTCGTGCGCGAGCTGGTCACCTGGAACCTCGTCCTGGTGCTCCGCAAGAGATGACCGGGAAGCGATGAGCCGCTTCACCCTCCGCCTGCTGGCCGGCTGCGGCCTGCTGGTCGGACTGGCCTTCACCCAGGACCCCGGCTACCTCGTCGCGGACACCAAGTTCGACCTCGTCGCCGCGCCTGCCGACTTCCTCCAGCGTGCCCTGCACCTGTGGGACGGCGAGGGCGCCTTCGGCCAGCTGCAGAACCAGGCCTACGGCTACCTCTTCCCGACGGGGCCGTTCTTCCTCGCCGGCGTCCTGGCCGGCATCCCCGGCTGGGTCGTCCAGCGGCTGTGGTGGGGGCTGGTGCTGGCCGTCGCCTTCGCGGGCGCCGCGCGCCTGGTGCGGGCCCTCGGGGTGCGCAGCGACCTGGCCTGCCTGCTCGCCGGGGCGGCGTACGCGCTCTCCCCGCGGATGCTCACCACCCTGGGTCCCATCTCCAGCGAGAGCTGGCCGATGGCGCTGGCCCCGTGGGTGCTGCTGCCGCTGGTGATCGGCTCGGAGCGGGGGAGCCCGCGGCGCGCGGCTGCCGGCGCCGGGCTCGCGGTCGCGCTGGTCGGCGGCATCAACGCCGCGGCCGCCTTCGCCGTCATCCCGCTCGGCGTGGTCTGGCTGCTGACCCGCACGCCCGGCCCGCGCCGTCGCGCGCTCGTGCTCTGGTGGCCGGTCTTCACCCTCGTCGGCACCCTGTGGTGGCTGGTGCCGCTGGTGCTCATGGGCGCCTACAGCCCGCCGTTCCTGCAGTGGATCGAGACCGCCTCGGTCACCACGTTCCCGACGACGCTGGCCGACGCGCTGCGCGGCACCTCCAACTGGGTCGCCTACGTCGACACCACCTCCCGGGCCGGGCGCGACCTGCTCACCACGCCGTACCTCGCGCTCGACGCCGCGGTGCTGCTCCTCCTCGGGTGCGCCGGCCTGATGCTGCGCAGCAACCCGCACCGCGCGTTCCTCGTGCGGGGCTTGTTGCTGGGTCTGCTGCTGGTGACCCTGGGCCACCAGGGCGCCGTCGCCGGGTGGGGCGCCGCGACGCTGCAGGAGCTGCTCGACGGCGTGCTGTCCCCGATCCGCAACGTCCACAAGTTCGACCCCGTGGTGCGGCTCCCGCTGGTCATCGGCCTGGCGTACGTCGTCGAGGCGCTGCGCGCCCGGGCCGGTGCTGCCGGGGCCGCGGCCCCGCGCACGGAGCGGATCAACCGCTGGGTGCTCACCGCCACGGCGGTCGCCGTGGTGGCCGCGGGTGCCGTGCCCGCGCTGGTCGGGCGGGTCGCGCCGGCCCAGCCGGTGGTGGCCGTGCCTGGCTACTGGGGTGCCGCGACCCGGTGGTTGGAGGAGCGGCAGGCCGAGGACGGCGACGCCACCTCGCTGCTCGTGCCCGGCTCGACCTTCGCCCGCTACCAGTGGGGCTCTCCGGACGACGAGCCCGCCCAGTGGCTGGCCGACTCCCGTTGGGCCGTGCGCAACGTGGTGCCCCTGGTCCCGGCCGGGGGCGTGCGGACGCTGGATGCCTTCGAGCGGCGACTCGCCGAGGGCCGCGGGTCCCCGGGGCTGGCGCAGGCGCTGGCCCGGGCCGGCGTGCGCTACCTCGTCGTGCGCAACGACCTCGCCCGTGCCGACGACGTCCCGGACCCGCTGCTCGTGCGCCAGGCGCTCCAGGACTCGCCGGGGCTGGCGATCGCCGAGGCCTTCGGGCCGGTGCTCGGCGGCGAGGCCCGGCTCGAGGGCGTCGACGGCGACCGGGTCGTGGTCGGCGGTGGCTGGCAGGCGCGCTACCGCGCGGTGGAGGTCTGGGAGGTCGACGGCGCCGACCGTGCCGTCCTCGCCGAGGACCTGCCCGTGGTCGTGGGCGGGCCCGAGGACCTCGCCGACCTGGGCGACCTCGACGTCCTCGACGAGCGGCCGTCGGTGCTCGCCGTCGACCTGCCGGAGGACCTGGCGGGTGAGCAGGCCGCCGATCTGCGTGCCGCCCTCGGCCCGCTCGTCCTCACCGACGGGCTGCGGCTGCGCGAGCACGCCTTCGCCCGCATCCACGACGGCGACTCCGCGGTGCTCACCGGGTCCGAGCCCCGCCGCAACGGCAACCCGACCCGCGACTACCTGCTCGGCGACACGACGCAGGACCACGACCGGTGGTCGACCCGCGCGGTGCTCGAGGGCGTGGCCTCGGTCGACGCCTCCTCGGCGGGCGCCTTCGCCGACGCCTTCGGTCCCGTGCGCCGTGGCGAGCACCCGTGGGCCGCGCTCGACGGCGACCCTGCCACCGCGTGGCGCACCGCGCGGCTCGCGGCCGGCCAGGCGTGGTGGGAGGTGCGGCTGGACTCCGCCCGCAGCCTGACCTCCGTGCAGGTGATCGGCGGCCCGGACGCCGCCGAGGACCAGCGCATCCGGGTCGTCACGGACGCCGGCACCACCCAGGAGCTGCCGCTCGGACCCGGCCAGACCCGCACCGTCGCCCTCGACCCCGGCAGCACGGGCCGGGTGCGCGTGGAGGGCGTCGTCGACGACCGGCCGCTGTCGCTCGCCGAGGTCGACCTCCCCGGGGTCGCGGTCTCCCGCCCCTGGGCGCTGCCGGCCCTGCCCGAGGAGTGGCTGGCCCTCTGGGACCAGCCCGACGCCATCGCGCTGCGGGCCGACCGGGACGCCCGGTCCGGCTGCGTGGTCGTGGGAGACCTGCGGCGCACGCGGCAGGAGGTGCGGTGCGCCGCGCGCGAAGCCGTCGCCGACGAGGAGCCCGGCGGGATCGACCGGCTAGTCACGCTCGCCGGCCCGGCGTCGTACGACGAGGTGGCGCTGCGCGGGCGACCGCGACCCGGCCCTGCGCTCGACGCCCTGGTGGTGGAGGGCCGCGCCATCGCGGCGCGCGCCTCCAGCACGGCCGTCGCGGACCCGCGCGCCGGTGCGCTCGCCGCCATCGACGGCGACCCGGGGACCACCTGGATCGCCGACGCCGAGGATCCGTTCCCGACCCTGGACGTCTCGTGGCTGGAGGAGCGCGACGTCACCGCGCTGCGGGTGCGCCTGGACCCCGACACCGCGGCGGCCCGACCGTCCCGGGTGCGCCTGACCTGGCCCGGCGGGACCCGCGTGGTGGCCCTCGACGAGGGCCGCACCGAGCTGGCGGCGGGGGTCGTCACCGACCGGCTGACGATCCAGGTGCTCGATGCCGAGCCGACGCGCGACCTCGGCTTCGACGGCCAGGGCCGTGCGGTGGGCGCGGGCATCGGAGAGCTGCGACTGCGCGGCGTGCCGTTCGAGCCGCTCAAGCCGTCCTTCGAGACCCAGCGCTACGCCTGCGGCACCGGGCCCGACCTCGAGGTCGGGGACCGGGAGCTGCGCACGCGGGTCCTCGCCTCGCCGGCACAGCTGCTGCGCGGCCAGGAGGTGGACCTGCTGCCGTGCGGCACCGAGGCCCGCGACGACCGCACCGTCACGCTGCCCGAGGGCACCACCCGGGTCCGGCTGCGCGACAGCGACGCCGTCGAGGCGACCTCCGTGGTGCTCGGTGCGCTCCCGTCGGGAGCGGAGCCGGTCGCGCTCTCGGGCCGTGCCGAGGACGCGCGCCGGACCTTCGAGCTGCCGTCGGGTGCCGGCGGGGTCCTGGTCTCGCGCGAGAACACCAACCCCGGCTGGACCGCGCGGCTCGACGGCACCCTGGAGCCGCTCACCGTCGACGGCTGGCAGCAGGCGTGGCTGGTCCCGCCGCCCGCCGACGCTGCGTCGGGCACCGACGCCGGTGCCGACGCCGGGCGCACCGTGGTCGCGACCTTCGGCCCCGACACCCCCTACCGCCTCGGCCTGCTGCTGGGCGGCCTGGCCCTCCTCGGGCTTCTCCTGGGCACGCTGCTCACGGTGCGCCGGCCCCGACCCGACGACCTGCTCGATGGCCGGCTCGACGGTCCGCCGGCCCTGCGCGCGCGCCGCCACGGCCCTGCGGTCGCGGTCGGTACCGCGCTCGTCGCCGCCGGGCTGCTCGCCGGCACCCCGGG
>CAEZYQ010000008.1_pt1 | contig 135268 bp, 119 predicted proteins | sample 7265561 | NCBI WGS metagenome assembly CAEZYQ01 (sample SAMEA6813939, study PRJEB35770) | uncultured Nocardioides sp. | biome: Freshwater; feature: Freshwater reservoir; material: water | place: Czech Republic | collected 2017-04-14 | depth 30m m | reverse complement strand
TCACCCGTTCGCCGCTCGAGTACCCCCGAAGGAGCCTTTCCGCTCGACTTGCATGTGTTAAGCACGCCGCCAGCGTTCGTCCTGAGCCAGGATCAAACTCTCCGTTGAAAAACAACACCACAACCACAAACGCGATCATGGAAAAAGAGATGCCTGACAGGAGACACTGACACCCAACCGATTCACACCGATCAGGCAAATCGTCAGAATCATTGTCAAAGAAACCATCAACCAACCAAAACCCGAAAGTTCAGACCAGTCAACGGGGCATAACAAACTAATTCGTCGACTATGACACACTGTTGAGTTCTCAAGAATCAGACGCACCGGGCCACTCGCCTTTCGGCTCGCATTCCCGCGCTGACTTGTCCTACGTTAGCGGCTTGGTTTCTCGCGGTGCAAATCCGCGCTTTTCCCTCGCCTTTCCCCATTGCTCCGCCTCCCAGGGCTTCGGTGGCCGCTGTGGCGGACACACCGAGGACCGGGTGGTGATGGTGCTGGGGTGGTCACCTCGGGGCCGGGAGCCCGGCCAGACCGGCCTTGCTCCCCGCCGCTCCCTGGCGACGAGAAGAACAGTAGACGACGCTCAGGGACTGCACAAATCGGGGGGTGCCACGACGGTCCTGGCGCCCTGGAGGGAGCCGCAACCGGCCAGCTCCAGGGCCTCGAGCAGCTCCTCGGTGAGCGTGTCGAGGAGCCCCGCGACTCCGGCGGCGCCGTCGCTGGCGAGCGCGTGCAGCGCCGGTCGACCCACGAGGACGGCGCGGGCACCCAGTCCCAGTGCGGTGAGCACGTCGATGCCGGAGCGCACTCCCCCGTCGACGTACACCTCGGCCTCGGCTCCCACCGCGGCGACGACCTGGGGCAGGGCGGTGGCGGTGCTGACCACCCGGTCGAGCTGACGCCCCCCGTGGTTGGAGACCCACACGGCGGCGGCTCCGGCCTCCACGCAGCGGCGTGCGTCGTCGGGTCGCAGCACTCCCTTCACCACGACCGGCAGCCCGCAGGTCTCGCGGATCCACACCAGGTCCTCCGGGCGGAGGCCGCGGTGGTGGCGGTAGGCCGCTGGGTCGGTGAAGTTGATGCGGTGCCAGGAGAGGTCGATGCCCTCCCAGTCCTCCTCCACCGGCTCGTACTTCGTGCCGGGGAAGGGCGTGTCGACAGTGAGCGCCACGGCCCGGGCCCCTGCGGCGGCGGCGGCGCGCAGGACCGGGGCGGCCTGCTCGCGGTCCGGCGGGAGGTATGCCTGCAGCCACCACACGGCGGCGGGGTCGACCGCCCGCGCGGCGGCGCCGATCTCGTCGAGCAGGTGACCGGCGTTGCTGGACACGACGTGCACGGCACCAGCCGCGGCCGCGCCCGCGGCCATCGCGAGCTCCCCGTCGGGGTGCGCGACCCGCTGCAGCGACGTGGGCGCCACCCCGACGGGGGTGCGCACCGGCGTGCCCAGCACCGACGTGCGGGCGTCGGGGGCGTCCTCCCCGTGCAGGACCCGCGGCCACAGCCGCACCGAGCGCCACGCGTCGTGGGCCTCGTCCCGGGTCACGCCCTCGCGGGCGCCGGACTCCAGGTAGGCCCACATCGGTGCGGGGAGGACGGCTCGCGCGCGCTCGGCCAGCTCGGCCTGCCACCCGCGACGGCGGGGGTCGGCCCACCCGGGCCGACCCGCGCGTGCTGCCCCCGGTGCCGGGCTCATGCCACCTCGACGCCCTTGAAGCTCTTCTTGCCCTTGCGCAGGACCAGCCACCTGCCCCCGATGAGGTCCGACTCCGCCGGGACGGCCTCGGGGTCCTCGACCCGCGTGTTGTTGAGGTAGGCCCCGCCCTCGCCGATCGTCCGGCGCGCCTCCCCCTTGCTCTTGGCCAGACCGGTCTCCACGAGCAGGTCGGTGATGGTCGGCAGGGCGCCCCGTTCGACCGTGACGGCGCCGGCCTCGCGCAGCGCCGCGCCCAGCGTGTCGGCGGAGAGGGTGCTCATGTCGCCGCCCCCGAACAGCGCGGCGGAGGCCGCCTGGATGCGGGCGGTCTCCGCGGGCCCGTGCACGAGCGTGGTCACGTGCTCGGCCAGCGCCTTCTGCCCGGCGCGCAGGAACGGCTTCTCTGCGTGCGTGGCCTCGAGCGCCTCGATCTCCTCGCGCGGCAGGAACGTGAAGATGCGCAGCAGCTCGCCCACCTTCTCGTCCTCGACGTTGAGCCAGAACTGGAAGAAGGAGTACGGCGAGAGCATCTCCGGGTCGAGCCACAGGGCGCCGCCCTCGGTCTTGCCGTACTTCGTGCCGTCCGCCTTGGTGATCAGCGGCGTCGCGAAGGCGTGCACGGAGTCGCCGGTCGCGCGACGGATCAGCTCCGCGCCGCCGGTGATGTTGCCCCACTGGTCGGAGCCGCCGAACTGCAGCGTGACCCCGTGCTCGCGGTAGAGGGAGAGGAAGTCCATCGACTGCAGCAGGACGTAGGAGAACTCGGTGTAGGAGATGCCTCCGGCCTCCAGCCTGCGCTTGACGGTCTCGCGCGCCAGCATCCGGTTGACCGGGAAGTGCTTGCCGATGTCGCGCAGGAAGTCGATGGTCGACAGGCCCTGGGTCCAGTCCAGGTTGTTGACCATGGTCGCGGCGTTCGCGCCCTCGAACGACAGGAACGGCTCGATCTGGCGGCGTACCCGGCCCACCCACTCCGAGACCGTGGCGGCGTCGTTGAGGGTGCGCTCCCCGGAGTCACGGGGGTCGCCGATCATGCCGGTCGCACCGCCCACCAGCGCGTACGGCGTGTGGCCCGCGTCCTGGAGCCGCTTGGCGGTCAGGATCTGCATCAGGTTGCCCAGGTGCAGGCTCGGCGCGGTCGGGTCGAAGCCCACGTAGAACCGCACGCTGCCCGACGTGAGCGCCTCGCGCAGGGCGTCGAGGTCCGTCGAGTGCGCGATGAGGCCGCGCCACTCGAGGTCGTCGAGGAGGGTGGGGTCGAGGGACACCGTGCCGCCTTCCGTCCGCGGGCCGGGAGCCCGGCCGTCGTCATGGGTGCGCCGCCCGGGAGCGGGCGCGCGGTCCAAGCCTGCCTCATGACCACGTCGCACACCCATCGGGTTCCGCCCACCCGCACGAGGGAGCAGTGCCCCGCACCGGTGCACCTATCCTGACGGGCTGAGGAGGTGCCCATCAGTGATCGCTGGCAGGTACTCGCTGGACCGTGAGCTCGGCCGGGGCGGCATGGGCGCCGTCTGGCTGGGTCGCGACGAGGTGCTCGGACGCGAGGTCGCGGTCAAGCGGCTGGGGCTGGCCCCGGGCGCCGAGAGCCCCGACCTCGAGCGGGCCGAGCGCGAGGCCAGGCTCGCGGCACGGCTCAGCCACCCCCACGTCGTCGCGGTCTACGACCTCGTGGACGAGGAGGAGCAGCAGTACCTCGTCATGGAGTACGTCGAGGGCACCAACCTCTCCGGACTGCTGCGCGCACGCGGACCGCTGCTGCCCGACGCCGCCGCGGCCCTGCTCGGCCAGGCCGCCGACGCACTGGCCGCCGCGCACGAGGCCGGCATCGTCCACCGTGACGTCAAGCCGTCCAACATGCTGGTGGGCGAGGACGGGCAGCTGAAGCTGTCGGACTTCGGGATCGCCCGCGCCGACGCCGACCCCTCCCTCACCCAGACCGGCCTGGTCACGGGATCGCCCGCCTACCTCGCGCCCGAGGTCGCCTCGGGCGGCACGGCCACCGACGCCAGCGACGTCTGGTCGCTGGGGGCCTCGCTCTTCCACGCGCTGACCGGCCACCCGCCGTACGAGGTCACCGACAACGTGCTCGGCGCGCTCTTCCGGATCGTGCACGAGGAGCCGCCGCGGGTCCCAGACCCGGGCTGGTTGGGGCCGGTCCTGGAGGCGACGATGCACCGCGACCCGGCCGCGCGCTGGTCGATGGCGCAGGTGCGCGACTTCCTTCTCGAGGGGCCGAGCACCGTCGGCGGGGCCGTCGGCCTGCCGGCGGGCGCCGAGGACACCGCGGCCCTGCCCGCTGCCGAGGCGGTCCGCGCGCCCGCGACCGCCGGGGGCGGCCGGACCGAGGGGACCCAGGTCCTGTCCGCGGTGCCGGCCGTGACGACCGGCCCGCAGCCCGTGGTCGCGTCCTCGTCCCCCGACTCCCCCGTCTCCTCCGACTCCCCGGGCCAGCGCCGGGGCCGGCCTCCCGGCAGCGCCGCCGCCGCGACCGGCTCGCCGCAGCGTCGAGGGGGCCGGACGGTGCCGGTGCTGCTCGGCCTGGTGGCCGGCGCAGCCGTCATCGTCCTGGCGTTCGTGCTGGGCCAGGGCCGCGGCGACGACGACGACCCGCAGGAACCGACCGCGCCGGCTGCGGCCGGCCCGTCGCAGGAGACCCCGAGCGAGCCGGAACCGGTGACGGGCGAGGACCTGGAGCAGTTCGCGACGTCGTACGTCGAGACGGCGGTGGCCGACCCCGCGGCCGGCTTCGAGCTCCTCACCCCGCCGTACCAGGAGGCCAGCCGGGGGCTGGAGGGCTACACCGGCTTCTGGGGCGGCGTGCGCGAGGTGACGGGGTTCAGCATCCGCGGCACCGACGCCGAGCAGGGCACCGTCACCTACGAGTACTCCTACGTGCTGGGCAACGGGCAGCGACGCACCGACGTGGTCGAGCTGACCCTGGAGCAGCAGCCCGACGGCTCGCTGCTCATCGCCGGCGCGCGCACCATCTGAGCCTCGTCCCGAGGCCCCTGGCTGACGAGCTGACAGGGACGCGCCGGGCCTTTGCCCGACCTGGCCCTCGGCCGCTCGCCAGCCCCTAGGGTGGGCAGCACGGGATCGGCAGCGTGGCCGGGGAGGTGGGACGTGGACCTGGCGGGTCTGTACCGCGACGTCGTCGAGGGCTCCCCCGACGGCATCTGGGTCATCGACCTCGATGGCCGGACCGTCCACGCCAACGCCGCCATGGCCAGGCTCTACGGCGTCTCCCACGAGGAGATGGCCGAGGTCTCGATGTACGACATCGTCGACGAGCTGGGTCGTGTCCAGCTCGACGAGCACCTGCGCCAGGTGCGGGAGGGCCGGATCAACGACGGCGAGGTCGAGGTCCAGGTCATCCGCACCGACGGCAGCCTGGTCTGGTGCCTGGTGCGCGAGTCGCTGGTCGAGCTCGAGCCGGGCCGACCGGGCTTGTGCACGGTCTTCAGCGACTACACCTCCCGCCACGAGATCGTGCAGGCCCTCCGGTCGAGCCGTCGCAGCCTCGCGGAGGCGCAGCGGATCGCCCGGATCGGGAGCTGGGAGTGGGACCTGACCTCCGACACGATCACCGGGTCGCAGGAGGTCGACGCCATGTTCGGCTCGTCCAGCGCCACCCGGCCGTGGGGCTACGAGCGGTTCCTGGACCAGGTGCACCCCGAGGACCAACCGCTCGTCGAGGAGGCGGTCGAGACCGCGATCGGCGAGGGCGGCTCCTTCGACGTGACCGTGCGCGTGCTCGCCGACGAGCGGTGGATGTGGACGCGCGGGCGGGGCGTCGTGCACCACGACCGGGACGGGCGGCTGCTGCTCTCAGGGACCCTGCAGGACGTCACCGAGGTCGTCGAGACCCGGATCGCCCTCGAGGACCAGGTCACGCAGAACACCCTCATGCAGGCCGTGGCCAGCGCGGCCAACGCCGCCTCCAGCCTCGACGAGCTGCTCCTGCGGGCCCGCGAGCTCGTGCTGCTGCACGACGACTGGGAGCGCGCGGTCGGCTTCCGGTACGACGACGGACGGCTGGTCCCCATCGCGGTGCCCGGCGAGGTGCCGGACCCGGAGCGAGAGGATCGCGAGCTGGCCCTGGCCCACCGGGCCCTCGAGCAGCGAGCACCCGTCTGGGACGAGGCGCGGTTGACGATCGCCTTCCCGGTGCTCCTGGACGACGAGGTCCTGGCGGTCGTCACCATCACGTCTGCTCCCCCGCTCTTCCGGCACGCGATGATCGAGCAGATGGTGCTCCACGTGGCCGACCAGATGGCGCGCGTCGCCTGGCGCGAGCGCACGGCGGCGGAGCTGGAGCGGGCCCGCGACGGCGCGATGGAGGCCTCGCGGATGAAGTCGGACTTCCTGGCCACGATGAGCCACGAGATCCGCACCCCGCTCAACGGCGTCATCGGCCTCAACGACCTGCTGCTGCGCACCGACCTCGACCCCGACCAGCAGCGGCTCGCCGCGGGCGTGCAGGTGGCCAGCCGTGCGCTGCTCGGCGTGCTCAACGACATCCTGGACTTCTCGAAGATCGAGGCCGGGCACCTCGAGCTCGAGGTGCTCGACTTCGAGGTCCGCGAGGTCGTCGAGCAGGTGGTCGGCGTGCTCGGCGAGTCCGCCCGCGCCAAGGGGCTGGAGCTGGTCGTCTCCTGCGCACCCGAGGTGCCCCGGATGCTGGCGGGCGACCCCACGCGCCTGGCGCAGGTCCTCACCAACCTGGTGTCCAACGCGGTGAAGTTCACCGACGAGGGCGAGGTCGTCGTCCGCGCGACCGCCGAGCCCGGCCCCGAGGACCGGACCGTCCTGCGGATCGCGGTCAGCGACACCGGCATCGGGGTCCCGGCCGAGAAGGTCGAGGCGCTCTTCGAGCCCTTCACCCAGGCCGACACCTCCACGACCCGCGTGTACGGCGGCACCGGGCTCGGCCTGGCGATCTGCCGCGAGATCGTGCAGGCCATGGGCGGCAGCATCAGCCACCACGACAACCCCGGCGGCGGCTCCGTCTTCGTGGTCACCGTGCTGATGCACCCCTCGGCGGGCACCCTGGACGACAGCGCCGACCAGCACGCCCGCAGCGTCCTCGGCGGCCGCCGGGTGCTCGTGGTCGACGACAACCCGCACAACCGGACGATCCTGGCCGAGCAGCTGGGCTGGTGGGGGGTCCGCGCGGTGGCCGTCGACTCCGCCGTCGAGGCGCTCGCGGCCGTCCGCTCCGCGGCCTCGCGCGGGCTGCCGTTCGAGGCGGTGCTGCTCGACATGGCGATGCCGCACCACGACGGACTGTGGCTGGCCCGGCGGCTGCGCGCCGAGCCCGGCGGCGAGGATCTGAGGTTGCTGGTGCTCACCTCCCTCACCGAGGTCTCGCGCCAGGAGGTCGAGGCCGCCGGCATCGACGACCTGGTCGTGAAGCCGGTGCCCTCCGGGGTGCTGCGCAGCACGGTGCTGGACCTCCTGGACGGCGACGGCGGGGCCGGCTCCGTCCCGGCGCGCGACCCGGGTCCGGCCGGCCTGCCGCACGCCGACCCCACGCCGGGCGCGTCCTCACCCTCGGACGAGCGCCGGGTGCTGGTGGTCGAGGACAACCCGGTCAACCAGATGGTCGCCGCGGGGATCCTGGAGTTCCTGGGCTACGACCACCACGTGGTCGACGACGGCCGAGCAGGCCTGGCCGCCTGGGCCGCCGGCGGGTGGGACGCGGTCCTGATGGACGTGCAGATGCCGGTGCTCGACGGGTACGCCGCGACCCGCGCCCTGCGCGAGCAGGAGGCAGAGCGGGGCACCGGGCGGCGTACCCCCGTGATCGCCATGACCGCCGCCGCCGTCGACGGGGAGCGCGAGCGCTGCCTGGCCGCCGGCATGGACGACTACCTCACCAAGCCCGTCGACCCGGCGGCACTCGCGGCGACCCTGTCGCACTGGCTGGAAGGCACTCCCGTGGAGCACGACACCCCGACCCCCGACGCCGGCGCGGACACGGCCGCGGACCCTGACCAGGACGGGCTGGACACCGACCGGCTCGACATGTTGCTCGACCTGGACCCCGGGAGCACCGCCTACCTCGACCGGGCGATCGGCAACTTCATGCGCAACAGCGTGACCGGGATGGAGGACATCCGCGCGGCGATCGCCGCCGGCGACGCCACCGCCCTGAGGCACTCCTCGCACAAGCTGGCCGGGGGCGCGCTCAACCTCGGGGTCGGGTACGCCGGGGAGGCGGTGCGGCTCATCGAGGCGATCGCCGACACCAGCACCACCGAGGGCGCCGAGGCGCTGCTCGGGCAGGTCGAGGAGGCGCTGGCCCGGGGCCGTGAGGCGCTCGCCGCGTACCAGGAGCGCTACCGGGCCGAGCGCGGCGCCGGCCAGGACTGACCAGGAGGGCCACGCCAGGGCCACGCCTCAGTCGAGGGTGGCCTCCTCGGCCGTGACGCTGTCCACCGGCTCCTCGGCCGGCGGCGCCGTCGGGTCGACCGGGTCGTAGGCGCAGGAGTTCGCCGTGTTCTTGGGTCGTGCGGGGTCGTCCTTCTTGCGGCGCTGCTCGGGCGGGTCGATGGCCTTGGCGACGGTCTCGCGGAGGTAGTCGAAGTCGGGGTCGCCGGAGAAGAAGGCCTCGCCGGTGCGGAAGACGACCGAGCGGACCTTGGCGTCCTTCATCTTCAGCGCCAGCCCGGCGAAGGCCGGCAGCAGCCGCTGCGGGATGTCGGAGTAGACGACGTCCTTGCCCGCCGCGGCGAGCGCGGTGTAGCGGCGCAGCAGGGTGATCGGGTCGGCGGCCTCGATCATCGCCGCGACGGCGCACCGCTGGCGGTCCATCCGCTCGTAGTCGTCGCTGCCGTAGCGGCCTCGGGCGAACCACAGGGCCCGGAAGCCGTCGAGCTCCTGGTCGGGGCCGGGCTCGATCCAGCCGGTCGGCGGGATGCCGGCGTCGGTGTTGCCGTTGATCGCGACGCGGGTGTTGACGTTGACGGTGATCCCGCCGATGGCGTCGACGATCTCCTGGAAGCCCGCGAGGTTGACCAGGACGTAGTAGTCGACGTCGAGGCCCAGGCTGCCGCCGACCGCCTGCTTGAGGGCGTCGGCGCCCTCGTTGGTGCTCTGGCCCAGCACGCCGGGGTGCAGGTCGGGGACCACCTTGTAGATCGCGTTGAGCATCGAGGAGCCCGGGTCGCCGGGCAGCGTGAAGCCCGTCGGGTAGAGGTCGCGGAGCGGGCTGTCCTCGGGGAACTGGGCGTTGACCATGTTGCGCGGCAGGCTGAAGAGCAGGGTCTTGCCCGTGAGGGTGTCGATGCTGGCGAGGATGACGGTGTCGGTGCGGACACCGTCGCGGCCCTCTCCTCCGTCACCGCCGAGGAGCAGGACGTTGACCCGGTCGCGGCCGCCCCAGGGGTCCTCGGCTGTCACGTCGCGCGGGACCGTGGAGGTGGTGTTGTCGCTGAAGACGGTCTCCACCAGGTCCGCCTGGACGGTGGCGTAGCGCGCGGCGACCGCGAACGGCGCACCCACCACCCCGACCAGGGCGAGCACGAAGGCGTGGCCGACCAGGGTCGTCCACGGGCGGCGCTGGGTGGGTCGCACCTGGCGGTAGGTCAGGTAGACCACGACGGCCCACACGGCCAGGGCGGCGACGATCACGCCGGCCGCGACCTTCAAGCGGGTCGGGTCCAGTGCGAGGTCGAGGGCCGCGTCGAGGTCGCGGGCGGCGTACCAGCCGGCGAAGCCGGCCAGCGCGAGGGTCGGCAGGAGCACCAGCACGCCGAGCAGGCGACGGCCCGTCCACAGGAAGCCGCTGCCGGGCACGAGAGCGCCCAGCAGCGTGACGGCGAGCGTGCCGGGCAGGCCGGCGGCGCGGCGCCAGGGACGCCGTCGCGCCCGGTGACCGACGGGACGCGAAGGGACCATCGGCGCGGCCCCGTCCGGCGCCACCGCTGCCGGCAGCGCCTGGGCTCGCCCGAGGGCGCTGGCCTTGCGGGCCGCCCGGGACTGACGAGGGGTGGTGGCGCGACGACGGCCGGTGCGTGGGGCCCGGGGCTCCGGGGCGCGGTCGGCCGGCTCGGTCACGGATACCTCATGAGGGAAGGGCGGAGCGCTGGCCGGGTCAGCCCACGCGCGGCGAAAATATCACCCGATCGAGCGGTAGAGCGTGAGGTCGGCGGCGTACGCCTCCTCGATCAGCGCCCGCGTCGAAGCGCTGACCTCGTGCTCGCGGGGCGGGGAGACGTTGCGCTGGGGCAGCCGGACCTTCTTCTTGCCGACCTTGCCGCGCATCCACTCGAACGCGACCTCGAGGTCGTCGTAGCGCCAGAGCCGGTCCACGGCCAGGTGGCCGTCCTCGCCGGTGACGTAGTCGGTCTGCGGGCGCAACCGGATCTCTCCGCTCACGACGCGTCCGACGAACTCGTCGAAGCCCAGGTCGCCGACATAGCTGCGCTTGCCGGCGATCCCGGGCCGGGACCGGTAGCGCCACCACGACGCCAGCCACGAGACCGGCTCGCGCAGGAGGGCGGTCACCTCGTAGTCGGAGCGGGCGTAGCCGTGCTCGGCGAGCAGCGGCACGAAGCGCGCCTCGAACTCCCGGGCGGTCACGTGCTTCAGCGACGGCGGGCCGGAGGTGACCAGCTGCGCGTGCTTGGTGAAGGCGGCCTCGAGGGCGGTCGACCCGGACTTCGGCACCGCGAGGACGACGAACCCGTGCTTGGGGACGGCCAGCATGCGCGCATCCTGCCAGCGCAAGGTGAACGACCTCGGCCAGGGTGCTCGGAGGTCGCCTCCTGGGGTGGGGTGGGCGACCCGCAGGCGGGGTAGGTGCCGCGCGAGGCCCGGGTCGTCCGGGCCCGGACGAGGGAGGTACACCGTGCGACGAGGTGGGACGAGCATCATCGCGGTGCTGGTGGTGGTCTGGCTGGTGATCGGCTTCGTGGCCGCGCTGCAACGGGGCTACTTCGGCGACGACCGCGAGGTCAGCTGCAAGACGGTGGGCGACACCGCGCTCACCGTGGTGGCCGGGCCGCTCAACTACGTGGGCGTGAACCCGAAGATCGACTGCGAGGAGCTGCCCGACGAGCTGCCGCAGCCCTCGGAGTAGGGCGGGTGGGGCTCGAACCCACGACCCAAGGATTATGAGTCCTCTGCTCTGACCGACTGAGCTACCGCCCCGCGAGCGTGCGCACTGTTGCCGCGTACGTCGGCCGCGACCCAATCGGGCGCGGCCGGCGCAGCCCGAGGCCACCCGCCCGGGTGGCAGGGTCCGAGCCCGGTCCGTGCCACGGTGGACGCATGACCGAGTCGAACACCAGTGCGAACACGCCCGACGACGTGCTGGGAGCCGAGGCCCCCAGCACCGACGCCACGGAGAAGGACCCCTCGGACTGGGTGACCGGGGACGAGCCCATGACGGGCGCCCAGCGCTCCTACCTCGACACCTTGGCCCGCGAGGCCGGGGAGACCCTGCCCGCGGACTTGAGCAAGGCCGAGGCGTCCGAGCACATCGAGCGGCTCCGCGCGGCCAGCGACCGCGTCGACGGCTGAGGGAGGGCCCTCCGACGGACGCCGGAACCCGGGAAGACACAGAGGGCCGCCGACCTCACGGTCGGCGGCCCTCGCCCTGCTCCCCCGGTTGGACTCGAACCAACAACCCTCCGGTTAACAGCCGAATGCTCTGCCAGTTGAGCTACAGGGGATCGCGCAGCGCGCACACAGTAGCAAGGGGCCAGGAGGCCGGTGAAATCGGGCCGGGGCCGGCGCGTCAGAGCCCGCCGAGCTGCTCGCGGGCCTGCGCCAGGGCCGCCTCCGCGACCTCGCTGACGGCAGGGTCGTGGGGGTCGACGCCCTCGTCGTACTCGTAGATCCAGTGGATCGGCGAGCCGCCGGACGGCGCCCGCCGGGCGATCACCCGCAGGCCCCGACGGCCGGTCACGGGGACGTGCCGCTGGTGCACGACCGAGGCGGTCACGCGCTCGCGGACCAGCTCCAGGAGCCGGCCGGGCTCCTCCAGCGTCCACGCGTGCTCGGGTCGGTCCTCGCCCCACGTGCCGACCTGGCTGACCCGCAGGATGCCGGTGTCGGCGTCCCAGTCGGCGGCCTCCACCTGCTCCCAGACGACCCGCAGGGTGCGGCCGTCACCCTCCCGCGCGTGCAGGGCGTCGCGGGTGCCGGCGACGACCGCGCCGTCGGTCGCGCGGGCCCAGGCCAGGACCCGCTCCCCCGGCAGGGACAGACCGTGGGGCTCGCGGTTGAACAGGCTTCTCGAGATCCGGCCCATCAGTGCGCCGCCTCCCCTGCCACGAGCTGGTCGCGCAGTCCGCGCCGGTGCTGCTCCAGGGCGGCGAGCTCGCCGAACATGCGGTTGTAGGCCTCCGGTTCCTCGACGGGGTTGGTGCGCTGCAGCCGCGACTTCACCGAGGCGATCCGGCGCGCCGAGGTCAGCTCCAGCAGCCGCAGGACGTGGTGGGTGACGTAGGCGGCGTCCGGCTGCTTGGGGGTCAGCACCGGCTCGACCGCCAGCGCGGCGACCGCCGAGGAGACCTCGGGGTCGGTGGCGGCGTCGCGCAGCCGACCCGCCCACGTCGGGTCGCCGGAGCCCTGCGCAGGACCGCCCAGCGCGGTGACCGCCTCCCACACGCCGCGGTAGACGGGGTGGGTGAAGTCGTCGGGTCCGATGTCCCCGGTGAGGCGGCCGATGCCCATGGGGTGCTGCACGACGAGCTTCAGCAGCTCGCGCTCCAGGCGGAACCGCGGGTCGAGCAGGTCGGGGACCGCCGGCCGAGCGGGGGCCGCCACGGGTGCCGCCTGGTCGGGCCGCTGCGTGCGCGGGCCGCGCTCGGCCGGGGGGCGTGCGGCGGCCCGGCGTACCTCCGCCAGGACGGCGTTGGGGTCGACCTCCCCGCCGATGAGACGCGAGATCTCCTGGGCGAACGCGGTGATCTTGGCCTGGTCGCGCACCGAGGCCACGACCCGCGCGGCCTCGCGCATGGCGTCGATCCGGCCGTCGGCGCGGTCGAGGTCGTGCTTGCCGATGATGTTGCCGATGACGAAGCGGTACAGCGGGACCCGGCGCGCCACCAGCTCGCGCACCGCCGCCTCGCCGGTCGCGAGGTCGCCGGTGGACATCCGCAGGTCGCAGGGGTCCATGCCGGACGGCTCGACGGCGACGTAGGTCTGGGACACGAAGTTCTGGTCGCCGCCGAAGGCGCGCAGCGCAGCCTTCTGCCCGGCGGCGTCACCGTCGAAGGTGAAGATGACCTCGCCGCGGAACTCCTCGTGGTCGTGCAGGAAACGGCGCAGCACCCGGGCGTGGTCGTCGCCGAAGGCGGTGCCGCAGGTGGCCACGGCGGTGCCGACGCCGGAGAGGTGGCAGGCCATGACGTCGGTGTAGCCCTCGACGATGACCGCCTGGCTGGTGCGCCCGATCTCGCGACGCGCCAGGTCGATGCCGTAGAGGACGTGGGACTTCTTGTAGATCGGCGTCTCGGCGGTGTTGAGGTACTTCGCCTCGATCCGGTCGTCGTCGAAGATCCGGCGCGCACCGAAGCCGATGGTCTCCCCGCTCGGCTCGCGGATCGGCCACAGCAGCCGGCCGCGGAACTTGTCGTACGGCGAGCGGCCGACCGCCACCAGCCCGGCCACCGTCAGCTCCTCGACCGAGAAGCCCTTCTGCTGCAGGTGCCGGTAGAGCGCCTCCCCCGCGCGCGGCGCGAACCCGATGCCGAAGGTGTCGGCCGCGGCCTTGTCGAAGCCGCGCTCGGCGAGGAACTGCCGTGCCACCAGGGCGTCGGGGCTGCCGAGCTGGTCGGCGTAGAACTCCTGGGCGTGCTTGTGCGCCTCGACCAGCCGGCCGCGCTGGGGCCCCTTGGGCCGCTCGGGGGCATCGCCGTCCTCGCGCTGCAGCGCCACCCCGGTCTTGTCGGCCAGCCGCTCGACGGCCTCGGAGAAGGACAGCGCGTCGATCTTCATCAGGAAGGTGATGACGTCGCCGCCCTCCTGGCAGCCGAAGCAGTTGCCCGTGAGGATGTTGTCCTCGAGCGTGAAGGCATGGCCGTCCTCGACCTCGGCGCAGTAGACCTCCTCGACGCGGTCGGACCACGAGACGCTCTGCACCACCCAGCCACGCCGGGAGAATGCCTTGTGGTGTGCCTCGAACCGGCGGCGGTGCTCCTCGAGGAGGAAGAACTTCGGTTCCAGGTCCTCGTTGACCAGGTGGACGCGGTGGAGGTCGGAGGGCTCCGACGCACCGATGCCCACGCGCGACTGGGTCGTGATGCCGAAGGTCGCGATGCCCAGTCGGGTGCAGACGGCGCGCACGTGCTCAAGATCCTCGCGTCGCGCCGAGCTCAGCATCACGGTGCCGTCGGTGGCGACGCACCCGTCAGCCGCGAAGTAGCCGGCGAGCCAGCCGTAGAGGTAGGACGTGCTCTCCTGCACCGGGGGCAGGGACTTGAAGTACGCCGGCAGGTCGTGGACGAGCACGTTGTCGCCGCTCGTGGAGGTGTGGCTGCGGGGGAACCACTGCAGCATCGCGAGGTCCTTCGGCGGGCAGAGCTGGGCCCGGCTCCCGTCGTACGCACGGGTGCCGTCGCCGTACGTGAAGCCGCGCGCGACACCGAAGGGAGACGGACGACTGCGACGGATGCGGGAGCGCGGGTACTTCGGCACGAGGCGGTCACCCGGGCGCAGGTCCTTGGTGAGGACCTCCTTCTCCGAGCGCCCGCTCTTCCCGGCCCGCACGAACCAGCGGTGCTCGTCGGTCGCGAAGATCTCCTTGCGCTGCCGGTTGCGCGTCATCGTGATCCGCATCAGCCGCTGCACCCCGTAGGAGCGGAAGGGCGCCTCCACCCAGTCACCGTGTCGGTCGAGGATCTTCGCCGTCGTCCCGGCGAGCTCACGGATCGGCACGACCCCGTCGTAGGTGAGGACGCCGGTCTCCCCTGCCAGGCAGTGGAAGAACCCGCGGCTCGGGGTGATGTGGAAGGACGGGGACTTCTCGTCGTGGAAGGGGCACAGCCCCTTCATCGAGCCACCGCCGGCGTTGCGCAGCGTGACGTACTGGCTGACGACCTCCTCGATCCGGGCCTTCTCACGCACCTCGGCGATGCTGTCGTCACGGATCCGGCCTGGCACGTCGCGATCCTACGGGCGCGGGTGCTCGCTCAGTAGGCGCCCGTCATCTGGTTGTGGAGGGGCTCCCCGGCGGCGAAGCGCTGCAGCTGCTCGCGGACCAGTCGGTGGGCGCGCGGCCACATGGCCGAGGACGCCCCGCCCACGTGCGGGGAGACCAGCAGGCCGGGGGCGTCCCACCACGGGCTGTCGGCCGGGAGCGGCTCGGTGTCGACCACGTCGACGGCCGCCGTGAGCCTCCCGGTGTGGAGCTCGGCCAGGAGGGCGGGGGTGTCGACCACGGGGCCGCGAGCCATGTTCACCAGCAGCGCACCGTCCTTCATCCGGGCCAGGAACGTGGCGTCGACCAGTCCGCGGGTCTCGCTGGTCAGCGGGCAGATCAGGACCACCACGTCGGCGCCGGGCAGCAGCGCGGGCAGCTCCTCGAAGGAGTGGACGGGGCCGCGCTCGTCGGTGCGTGCCGTCCGCGCCACGCGCACGACCTCGGTCTCGAACGCGAGCAGCCGCTCCTCGATGGCGCGGCCGATGGCGCCGTACCCCACGAGCAGGACGCGGCGGTCGGCGAGCGCCGGGCGCCAGCGGGTGTTCCACCGGCGGGAGTCCTGGTCGCGGACCATCCCCGGGACGTCGCGCAACGAGGCGAGGACGAGGGTCAGCGCGAGCTCGGCGGTCGAGGTGTCGTGGATGCCGCGGCCGTTGCAGAGCGTCACCCCCTCGGGCACCCGGTCGCGGACGTTGTCGACGCCGGCCGAGAGCAGCTGCACCACCTCGAGCGAGGTCATCCGCGGCAGGACCTCACCCACCGCGGGCCCCATCTGGTACGGCGCCACGTACACGCGCACGTCACCGACCGAGTCCGGGACGTGCACGGTCGGGTCGACGACCTCGTAGCGCAGGCCGTCGGGGACCTCGCCCAGCTCGGAGGGGTCGAAGGGCAGCCAGACCAGGGGCGAGTCGCTCACCCCGGCGAGGCTACCGACGCGCTCGCAGCGCCTCCCAGCGGGAGACGGCCGAGGCGTCGGTGAGCGAGGCGACCTGGTCGACGACCACGCGCAGCCGCCCGGGGTCGTCCGTCGCGGCGTGCCAGTCGTCGGCGAAGGGCCGGTCCAGGGCGTCGGGCCCACGGTGGGCCAGCAGCGCGACCAGCTCGCCGAGCAGCTCGCGCTGGCGGGCCAGGACGGCCAGGCGGTCCTCGGCCTGCATGACGTAGTGCGCGGCGATGCCCTTGAGCACCAGCATCTCCAGGCCGGTGCGGTGCGGGACCTGCAGGTCTGCGGCGTACCGAACGAAGGGGCCGGGCCCGGCCGCGTGGGTCGCCGCCTGCACGGCACCGCAGAAGCGGCCGATCAGGTCGCTGGTGAGGTTCTTCAGCGAACCCAGCGAGCGGCGGGTGCCGTCGTAGGCGGTCGTGGGCCAGGAGCCGACCGCCCGCAGGTCGGCCAGCACCTCGTCGAGCTCGTCGTCGGTCGCGGACACCGAGTACCACTCGCGCAGCGTCGCCCACACCGCCGGCGGGTCGATGGCGGTGAGGTCGACCCGGCCGGCCACGACGCCGTCCTCGACGTCGTGCACGGAGTAGGCGACGTCGTCGGCGAGGTCCATGACCTGCGCCTCCAGGCAGCGCCGCTGCCCCGCAGGGGCGCCCTGCCGCAGCCAGGTGAAGACGGGCAGGTCATCGGCGTAGACGCCGAACTTGCCCTCGCGCGCCTGCTCGAGAGGCCAGGGGTACTTCGTGCAGGCGTCCAGGGTGGCCCGGGTCAGGTTGAGCCCCACGGAGCGGCCCTCGGCGTCGACGCTCTTGGCCTCCAGCCTGGTCAGCAGCCGCAGGGTCTGGGCGTTGCCCTCGAAGCCGCCGGCCTCCGCGGCCAGGTCCGCCAGCACGCGCTCGCCGTTGTGGCCGAAGGGCGGGTGGCCCAGGTCGTGGGCCAGTGCCGCGGTCTCGGCGATGTCGGGCAGGCTCCCCAGCGCGCGGGAGAGGTCGCGGGCGACCTGGGCGACCTCGAGGCTGTGCGTCAGCCGGTTGCGAACGAAGTCGTCGCTCTGCGGCCCGACCACCTGGGTCTTGGCGGCCAGGCGGCGCGAGGACGCCGCGTGCACGACGCGGGCCCGGTCACGCTCGAACGGGGTGCGCTCGGGGGCGTCGACCCGCTTCGGCGGCTCCGGGACCAGGCGCGCGCGGGCGTGGTCGTCGTACAGCTCCAGGGCGTCCATCGAGGCGGAGCCTAGAGGAGCGCGCCGACGACCCGGCCCGCGCGGGCCCGGCCCTTGCGTCAGTACGTCGTGACGTGGACGTGGTCGTAGTGGTTGGCCGTGACCGAGCCGCGGTCCTCCATGCCACGCCAACCTTCGCCGCTGCGCTCGACCGACCAGATGTTGCGGGCGTGGATGACGTAGGAGACGCCCAGGTCGGCGTAGTTGGCGCGGACGAACTCCGCCACCTGCCAGGCCAGGTCGCCGGAGACCATGATGTCGACCGCGATGCCCTGGGCGTGCTCACCGTCGCTGCGGAGCGTGCCATAGGTCGTGATGCTCGGGAAGTTCGCGCACACCGCGCGGTGGACCGCCGCGATGTTGGGGCTGACGCCGGAGGGCACGCTCGTGCCGTTGGTGCACGAGGCCTCCGAGGGCGCGACCTGCGCGGCCGGCTTCTCGTCGGAGAGGTAGCCCTGGGTGACCCAGCGGGCCTCGCCGTCGACGACGACCTCGTCGCGGCCGTAGAGGCTGCGGCCGGTGACGAGGACCTTCTTGCCCTCGTCGAGCACGCCGACCTTCTTGGCCTTCTCGCCGGGCTCGGTCCACAGGTTCAGCGGGGCGGTGGCCCACAGCTTCGTGTCGGCCCGCTTGATCGCCTTGGCGACGGCCTGGCGCGAGGTCACGCGCTCGAGCTTGGTCTTCTCCTGCTGGGGGGCCGAGCGGTCCGCGGTGCGGGAGACCAGCTCCTCGCGCAGGTCCGGCAGCCCGGCGGAGGCGTCGGTCCCCGCGAAGGCCTGGCGCAGGTCGGCGGCGGTGGTGCGGGCGACGGCGGTCTCACTGGCAGGGGCGTCGCTGAAGGCGACTCCCAGGGAGACCACGGAGGCGGTCGCGAACAGGGCGAGGGGGCCTGCCACGAGGATGGCTCGGGGCTTCCGGCGGGCATCGGTGTCCCGCTTGTGGCGATGATCTGCCACAGCGCTGATCCTTAGCTGTCGAGGTCGGGGGATGTGCGCGCGATTCCTGGGTACCAGGCTCGTGCGCGGTCAGTAGTGGACCACAGCCGCAAGACCGTGACCGCATCGTGACCTGGAAATGAGGGGTGTCTCTGCTCACCCGTGGTGGGCCAGGTCACACCGTACCCGGGACGCGCGGACGGAGGGGTGGCTTCTCAACCGCCGGAGTGCAGGTCCTCCTCGACCGCGCAGCCCCGGCCGTCGGCGTCGTCGAGCCAGCCCTCCGGCAGCACCACCCGCGCGCGCGGGGAGCCCTGCCGCCCGCGCGGTGTGCCGAGCTCGGAGCGCGGGAACTCCTCGTCCGGGTCCAGCTCGGCCAGCAGCGCGTCGAGGTCGGCCAGGGTGCTGACCAGGCCGAGGTCACGACGCCTCTCGCCTCCCGCGGAGAAGCCCTTGAGGTACCAGGACACGTGCTTGCGGAACTCCTTGCAGCCGCGCTCCTCCCCCATGTGCTGGCACAGCAGCTCGGCGTGCCGGCGCATCATCGCCGCGACCTCGCCGAGTCGCGGGAGCGTCGCGACCTCCTGACCGGCGAAGGCCGCGGCCAGGTCGCGGAAGAGCCAGGGGCGGCCCAGGCAGCCGCGGCCGACGACGACGCCGGCCACCCCGGTCTGCTCGACCATCCGCAGCGCGTCCGCCGCCTCCCAGATGTCACCGTTGCCGAGCACCGGGATGTCGACGGCAGCCACGAGCTCGCCGATCGCGTCCCAGTCGGCCTGCCCGGAGTAGGCCTGGGCGACGGTGCGGCCGTGCAGCGCGATCGCGGCGGCGCCGCTCTCCTGGGCGATCCGCCCGGCGTCGAGGTAGGTCAGGTGGTCCTGGTCGATGCCCTTGCGGGTCTTCATCGTCACGGGCACGTCGTACGGCGCCGCGGCCCGCACCGCGTGCTCGAGGATCTCCGCCAGCAGTCCGCGCTTCCACGGCAGCGCACCGCCGCCGCCCTTGCGCGTGACCTTGGGGACCGGGCAGCCGAAGTTGAGGTCGATGTGCGCGACGCCGTATTCCGAGCAGAGGATCTCCGCGGCCTTGCCCACGTGGACCGGGTCGGTGCCGTAGAGCTGCACCGAGCGCACCGTCTCCAGCTCGTCGAAGACGAGCATGTCGCGGGTGTGCTGGTCGCCCTCGACCAGCCCGCGGCTGGTGATCATCTCGCACACGTAGAGGCCCGCACCCTGCTCGGCGCACAGCCGGCGGTAGGCGGCGTTGGTGATGCCGGCCATCGGCGCGAGCACGACCGGTGTGGGGACGTGCAGGCTCCCCAGCGTCAGGCCGGGGTGCGCTGCCACGGAGTCGGTGGCGGACGGGGCGGACATGGCTCCCATGGTGCGCGATGGGAGGCTGGCCCCGTGAATCCGACCCCGCTGGGCACCGAGGAGGTCCTGGCGATGGTCCAGGACGTCGTGGCCCGGCTGGTCACGCCCCGCTTCGGCCGCCTCGGCGCCGGCGAGGTCGCCAGCAAGCGTCGTCCCGGCGACCTGGTCACCGTCGCCGACCGCGAGGCCGAGGTCGAGCTGACCCGGCTGCTGCGGGCCCGCCAGCCCGGCGTGCTGGTCGTCGGCGAGGAGGCGGTGCACGCCGACCCCACCCTGGTGCGCGCGCTCCCCCACGCCGAGCACGCCTTCACCCTCGACCCCGTCGACGGCACCCGGCACTTCGTGGCCGGCTCCCCCGACCACGCCACGATGCTGGCCGAGCTCCGGCGCGGGGAGGTCGTGCGCAGCTGGATCTGGCAGCCGCAGCACGGGCACGCCTACCTCGCCGAGCGCGGCGCCGGTGCCTGGCGCGACGGGCACCGGCTCTCCCCCGGGCCCCGGCGACCCGGCCCGCCACGGCCGACCGGCACCTGCTGCGGTGTCGACTACCCGAGGCTCGCCTCGGGCGAGGCCGACCTGGCGGCGTACCTCAAGCAGAAGCCGTGGGACCACCTGCCGGGCGGGCTGCTGCTGGCCGAGGCCGGTGGGAGCGTACGCCGCTGGGGACCACTGCTCGTCGCCCGCAGCGGCCGGGGCGACTAGGAGCGGTCGCCGCGGTCCTGCCCGCCGCCCCGGGCCGCGTCCTTGTCGGCCTGCTTGCCCCCGGACCTCTTCCCGTCCTTGCCCGAGCCCTCACCCGGCCGCTTGGCGCCCAGCTTGAGCACGTCGCCGGACCAGGTGATCGGGTTGAACTCCTGCGCGGGCCGGAACGAGACCGCGACCAGCTCGCCGGCGTCGGGGGCGAGGTACACCAGGCAGCGCTTGACCCGGTCGCCCGGCTCGAAGGTCTTCGGGAAGTCCGTGGAGGGGCAGGGGGTGAACTCGGTGACGAAGGTCGAGGACTCCACGAGGGTGTCGTTGCCGTCGACGATGTAGAGCGGCGGGCGCTGGCCGCCCAGGTCGGTCTCGCCCCGGTTCTTGAAGACCGCCTCGACGAAGTAGGGGTTGGCCTTGGCCAGCTGCTTGTCCAGCTTCCAGCCCTGGAAGGACTCCTTGAAGGTGGTGCGGCGCATGTCGGTGACGGTGATGTCCAGGACGCCCACCGTCGACTGGTCAACCTCGTAGCCCACGGTCGCGGTGTCACCGAGCTCGAGCGCCGAGCCCTGCGAGGTCAGCTCGACGCCCTCGGGCACCTCGATGTCCGGGGTCGGCAGCGGCTCGGGGGTCTGGCTCGCCGACTCCGTCGCGGCCTCCGAGGGCGCGGCCCCGGGCTCGTCCCCGCCCGAGCAGGCGCTCAGTAGCAGGGCCGGGACGAGGGCGGCGACGAGGGGTCCGAGGAGGCGTGTGCGCACCGCGCCATTCTGCACGGCGAGCACCCTCAGGCGCCGAGGAACCGCTGGGCGAAGTAGCCGCTGATGCCCTCGATCGCGATCCGCTCCTGCTGCATGGAGTCGCGCTCGCGCACCGTCACGGCGCCGTCCTCGAGGGTGTCGAAGTCGACGGTCACGCAGTAGGGCGTGCCGATCTCGTCCTGGCGGCGGTAGCGCTTGCCGATCGCGCCGGCGTCGTCGAAGTCGACGTACCAGTTCTTGCGCAGCTCGGCGGCGAGGTCGCGGGCCTTGGGCGAGAGGTCGGCGTTGCGCGACAGCGGCAGGACGGCGACCTTGACCGGCGCCAGGCGCGGGTCGAGGCGCAGCACGGTGCGCTTGTCGACACCGCCCTTGGTGTTGGGCGCCTCGTCCTCCTCGTAGGCGTCGACGAGGAAGGTCATGAGGCTGCGCGAGAGGCCGGCCGCCGGCTCGATGACGTACGGCGTGTAGCGCTCCCCCGCCGCCTGGTCGTAGTACGACAGGTCCTTGCCGGAGTGCTTGGCGTGGGTGGACAGGTCGAAGTCGGTGCGGTTGGCGATGCCCTCGAGCTCACCCCACTCCGAGCCGGCGAAGCGGAAGCGGTACTCGATGTCGACGGTGCGCTTGGAGTAGTGCGACAGCTTCTCCTGCGCGTGCTCGTAGTGGCGCAGGTTGTCGGGGTCGATGCCGAGGTCGGTGTACCAGGCGGTCCGGGTGTCGATCCAGTACTGGTGCCACTCCTCGTCCTCGCCGGGCTTGACGAAGAACTCCATCTCCATCTGCTCGAACTCGCGGGTGCGGAAGATGAAGTTGCCCGGCGTGATCTCGTTGCGGAAGGACTTGCCGATCTGGGCGATGCCGAAGGGCGGCTTCATCCGCTGGCTGGTCACGACGTTGGCGAAGTTGAGGAAGATGCCCTGCGCGGTCTCGGGCCGCAGGTAGTGCAGGCCCGACTCGTCCTCGACGACACCGAGGTGGGTCTTGAGCATCCCGGAGAACTGCTTGGGCTCGGTCCACGCGCCGCGGGTGCCGCAGTTGGTGCAGGCGATCTCGGCCATCGGCACGGTGTCGGGGTCGTCGATCCCCTTCTTCTCCGCGTAGGCCTCCTGCAGGTGGTCGGCACGGAAGCGCTTGTGGCAGGACTGGCACTCGGTCAGCGGGTCGTTGAAGGTGTCGACGTGGCCGCTGGCCACCCAGGTCTCGCGCGGCAGGATGATCGAGGAGTCCAGGCCCACGACGTCGTCGCGCTGCTGGACCATCGCCTTCCACCACTGGCGCTTGATGTTCTCCTTGAGCTCCACGCCGAGCGGGCCGTAGTCCCACGCGGAGCGGGTGCCGCCGTAGATCTCGCCGCACGGGTAGACGAAGCCTCGGCGCTTGGCCAGGGAGACGACGTTGTCGACGGCGGACGGGGGCGGCTTGGCCACGGGATGGCTCGCTCTCTGCTGCGGTTCGACGCCGGCGGGCTGCCGACGGGAGCGCTCAGCCTAACGAGCGGGCCGACGCCACGTTGAGGTCGGTCCCCGGGCCCTCGACGACCTCGTAGGCACTGGGTTCGTCCAGCGCCCGGTAGAGCACCGGCACGGCGCGCATCTTGACGTCGTACGACGACAGGGCCCGGCGATAGGCGCCCACGTGCTCCCAGCGCGTCGTGAGCACCCACAGGGTCGGGTCGTCGACGTTGCGCCCGACCGTGCCGTCCAGGTAGCCGGGCCGCGCCGCCAGCGCCTCGTGCGCGGTCGCCAGGTCGCCCCGGAAGGAGTCGACATCCTCGACGGGGACCCGGAAGCGCGTCACGACCAGCACGGCGGCGAGCCTACGGCAGCCGTCCCGACGGCTCGCCTCGATCAAGTTGACAATGATTCCCACTACTGCTGAGAATCGTTCCCATGAGCTCGTTCCCCGCCCGCCCTGCCGCCCTGTCCGCCCTCCTCCTTGCCGGGACGGTCACGTTGAGCAGCTGCGCCGCGTTCTCCGACGCCGGCGCGGCGGGGGACGGCTCGTCGGACGGCACGGTCACCGTGGCCGCCGCCTTCTACCCGTTGGAGTACGTCGCGTCCCGGGTCGCCGGTGACCGCGCGGTTGTCGAGGGGCTCACGTCCCCCGGCCAGGAGGCCCACGACGCCGAGCTGTCGATCCAGCAGACCGCGACCCTGGCCGAGGCCGACCTGACGGTCTTCCTCGACGGCTTCCAGCCGACGGTCGACGCCGCCGTCGAGCAGGGCACCGGCGGCGCGGTCCTCGAGGTCGGCGAGACCGTGGGGCTGCGCGAGCTCGGCGAGGCCCACTCCGACGACGACGGGCACGACCACGCCGCCGGCGACCTGGACCCGCACTTCTGGCTCGACCCGATGAAGATGGCCGACCTGGCCGACGCAGTGGCCGAGGAGCTGTCCGCGGTCGACGCCGAGGGCGCCGAGGAGTACGCCGCCAACGCCGCCGACCTGCGGGCCGAGCTCGAGGAGCTCGACGCCGACTACGCCTCCGGCCTGGCCTCGTGCGAGCGCGACCTGGTGGTGGTCAACCACGACGCGTTCGGCTACCTCACCAAGTACGGCCTGGAGCTGGAGGCGATCGCCGGTCTCTCCCCCGACTCCGAGCCCACCGCCGCCGACGTCGCGCGGCTGCAGGACCTGATCGAGGACGAGGGCGTCACCACCGTGTTCTCCGAGACCCTCGTGAGCCCGGAGACCGCCGAGACCCTGGCCCGCGACGCCGGCGTCGAGGCCGACGTGCTGGACCCGATCGAGGGCCTGACCGACACCACCGCGGACGAGGACTACCTTTCCCTCATGCGCGCCAACCTCGAGGCACTCCGGGCAGCGAACGGGTGCTGAGCACCCGCACGTCCCCCCCGACCACCCCGCACCCCGTCGTCGCCGTCCACGACGGCGGGGTGGTGCTGGGTGGTCGTCCCGTCCTCCGCGGCATCGACCTCGAGGTCCGCGCCGGCGAGTTCGTCGCGCTCCTCGGCGCGAACGGCTCCGGGAAGTCGACCCTCGTGCGCGCCGTGACAGGGCTGCTCCCCCTGGCCCGCGGCGAGGTGCGGCTCTTCGGGGAGCCGCAGGACTCGCTGCGCGACCGGCACCGCGTGGGCTACGTGCCGCAGCGCGCGACCGCAGCCAGCGGAGTCCCGGCGTCGGTCTCGGAGGTCGTCGCCGCGGGCCGGCTGGGCCACCGCCGGCTCCTGCGTCCGCTCCGCCCGGTCGACCGGCGCGCGATCGCGGACGCCCTGGACGTGGTCGGCCTCGCCGACCAGGCTCGGGACAGCGTCTCCTCGCTCTCCGGCGGCCAGCAGCAGCGGGTGCTCATCGCCCGTGCCCTGGCCGGCCAGCCGGAGCTGCTGATCCTCGACGAGCCCACCGCTGGTGTGGACCTGCCGCACCAGCAGGCCCTCGCCGACGCGCTCGGCACCCTCAAGGAGCGCGGGGTCACGGTGCTGCTGGTCGCCCACGAGCTCGGGCCGCTGGCCCCGCTGGTGGACCGGGTCGTGGTGGTGCGTCACGGCCGGCTCGCCTACGACGGCCCTGCGCTGGCCGAGGCCGGGAGCGGCTCGGGGCACGCGCCGTACCTCTCCCTGGTCGACGGGCACCACCACGCCCACGACCACGGCCACCCCGGCACGGGCCGGGCACACCGGCACGACCACGCACCGCACGTCGCCGGCCCCCTCGACGGATCCCACGGCGGCTCGCACGAGGGAGGCGGTCGAGGATGATCGACCTGCTCGGCTACGGCTTCATGCAGCGGGCGCTGATCGCCGCGCTCGTCACCGGCCTCGCCGCACCCGTCGTGGGCGTCTACCTCGTCCAGCGCCGGCTCGCCCTCATGGGCGACGGTCTGGGCCACGTCGCGGTCACGGGCGTGGCCGTGGGCCTGCTGACGGGCACCTCGCCGACGTGGACCGCCGTCGGCGTGGCCGTGCTCGGCGCCGTGCTGATCGAGGTCATCCGCGAGCGCGGCCACACCAGCGGGGACGTCGCGCTGGCGCTGCTCTTCTACGGCGGCATCGCCGGCGGCGTGCTGCTCGTGGGGCTGGGCGACCAGAGCGCCGCCCGGCTCAACCAGTTCCTCTTCGGCGCCCTCACCTCGCTCGGGCCCGACGACGTGCTCGCCGCCATGCTGCTCGCCGCCGTCGTGGTCGTCCTCGGGATCGGCCTGGCACCGCAGCTCTTCGCCGTCGCCCACGACGCGGAGTTCGCCCGCGTCAACGGGCTCAGCGTCCGCGGCTACAACCTGCTCGTCGCGGTGCTGGCCGCGGTGACGGTGACGGTCGCGATGCGCACCGTCGGCCTGCTGCTGGTCTCGGCGCTCATGGTGGTGCCGGTCGCCACGGCCCAGCAGCTGACGCGGACCTTCCGCGGCACCCTCCTGGCGGCAGTGGCCCTGGGCGCAGGTGCCTCGGTCGGTGGACTGCTGCTCGCCGCCTGGGTCGGGCTGCGCTTCGACGCCGACGTGGCCACCGGGCCCACGATCGTGCTGCTCTCGCTCGCCGGCTTCGTCCTCACCTGGCCGATCGGCATCCTCGTGCGGCACCGCCAGCGGGTGCGCCGGCCCTTCGAGGACGAGGTGCCCGACGAGCACCTCGTAGCCGACCACGACCACGCGCACGGACCCGACTGCGGCCACGTCGCGGTCCGCCACGGCGACCACGTCGACTACGTGCACGACGGGCACCGGCACGCCCCGCACGGCCGGCATTACGACGAGCACTGACCGTCCGTCGTTACCGGTCCGCGGCGGGGCCGGGGCTGGTCAGCAGCCGACGCCGGTGAGGTCCCCGTCGTCGATCGCGCCGCCGGCCAGGTGCATGGCCGAGCAGTAGTAGAACGACAGCAGCGGGTCGCGCTCCAGCACGACCGGCTCCCACACGCCGCCGCCGACCGGCTCGAGGTAGCGGAACCGCTCCGCCAGCAGCGGCCGCAGCGGCTTGTTCTTGAGGTAGTGGTCCAGCCACCGCTGGGTGTAGGCGCTGGTGAGCGCCTGGCCCCACCGGCTGGCCGGCAGCGCGAGCGGGATGTCGGTGTACTCCAGGTGCGTCGAGGCCCGCGGGACGACGAGCAGCGAGTCGACGTCGGCGCTGCGCCAGGCGTCGAAGCCGGTCTCCTTCTCCCGGGTCGGGGACGGGCCGTCGGGCGAGGGCTCCGGACGCAACGAGGACCCTCCGGAGAGGAACCAGGGGCTGACCGTGAAGCCGTACTCGGACTGGATCGCCAGGGCGGGCACGACCGGCTCGACCGCCACGCCTCCCTCCGTCACGCTCGCGCCGAGCTTGTCCAGCGCCACGATCGTCGAGATCCGCTCGTCGACCGCCTGCACCTGCGAGATCGCCGCCGCGCCCAGCGAGTGACCGACCACGGCGATCTTGGCGGTGCGCCCCGCGGCGCTGGGCCGGCGGTCCGGGCGGCGGTCCAGCAGCGCGTGCCAGGGGTTGGAGCCGGTCACCTCGCCCTCGGTGGCGCCGTACGCCGGGGCCGGGTCCTGCGGGGTGGACAGCAGGAAGGTGAGCGCGTCCTGCGTGCCGACGACGAAGTTGTCGATCTGCTGGGACGGCACGCCGCTGAGCGAGCCGTCGCCGGGGAGGGTCTGGCTGGTGCCCTGACCCTGCACGTCGTAGGTGAGCACGAGGTAGCCGCGCTCGGCGAGGTCCTGGGCGAGCCAGAGGTACATGTTCTCGCTGCCCTGCACCGACCCCTCGGTGATGACCACGCCGGGGAACGGAGGGCGCAGCCGCTTGCCGGTGTAGGGGTCCCGCGCGCCCTCGAGCGGGGCGTGCAGGGTGCCGCGCAGCAGCGCGCCGAAGCGGTTGGTGAACGAGACCGGCAGCGCCCGGCCGCGGGTGCCGCCCCAGCCGGCGCGCAGCGGGTTGCCGACGTTCCAGCCCGGGAAGTACGCGCCGGCGGTGATCGAGGGTCGGGTCGGCGTCGCCGCCTGCTCGAGCAGCTGGGCCAGCGCGACGGCGGGGATCTCGGTGGCCAGCGCCGGCAGGTAGTCGGGGTCGGCCAGCTGCACGTCGGTGATCCGCCCGTAGGCGTCGTCGATGTTCTGCAGGTCGCGCGCGACGTACTCCGGGCTACCGGGCTCGGGTGCCCCGCGGTCGGGTGCTGCGGCGGCGTACGTCGTCGGGGCCGCGAGGGCGGCGGCGAGCAGGGTGGCGGTGGCCAGCTTCCGAGAGGCCAGGGTGCGCAGGGTCACGCACGTCACAACGACGCCACGGCCCGGCCGGTCACGCGCCCGGCCGGGGTTCTCAGGGAGTGGGCGGCCCGGGGTTGGGCTGGGCGCCACCGAAGCGGCGGTCGCGCTCGGCGTAGATCTCGATGGCGCGCCACAGCGCGAGCCGGTCCACGTCGGGCCACAGGACGTCGGTGAAGACCATCTCGGAGTAGGCGGCCTGCCAGAGCATGAAGTTGGACAGTCGCTGCTCCCCCGAGGTGCGCCAGACCAGGTCGGCGTCGGGGAGGTCGGGCAGGTAGAGCGCCTTGGCGAAGCGCTTCTCGTCGATCTTCTCCGGGTCCAGGCGACCGGCGGCGACCTCGCGGGCGAGGGTGCGCGCGGCGTCGGCGAGCTCGGCGCGGCCGCCGTAGTTGACGCACATCGTCAGCGTGAGCACGTCGTTGTCGCGGGTCATCTCCTCGGCGACCTGCAGCTCCTTGACCACGGAGCGCCACAGCCGCGGCGCCCGCCCGGCCCAGCGCACGCGCACCCCGAGCTCGTGCATCTCGTCGCGCCGGCGGCGGATGACGTCGCGGTTGAAGCCCATGAGGAAGCGCACCTCCTCGGGGCTGCGCCGCCAGTTCTCGGTGGAGAAGGCGTAGGCGGAGACCGCCTTCACGCCGATCTCGATGGCCCCCTCGACGACGTCGAAGAGCGAGGCCTCGCCGGCCTCGTGGCCGCGGGTGCGCGGCAGGCCGCGCTGCTTGGCCCACCGGCCGTTGCCGTCCATCACGATCGCCACGTGGCCGGGCACCAGCTCCGGCGGGAGCGCGGGCGGGCGGGCGCCCGAGGGGTGCGGCGTGGGCGGACGGACGGGGCGCTTCACGACAGCGGAGCCTACGGGCCCGCGGGGGCCTGCCGGGGCAGCAGGACCCGCACGGTCGTGCCCACCCCCACCTCGCTCTCGACGTCGATCCGTCCTCCGTGGGCGGCGACGATGTCACGGGCGATGCACAGGCCCAGGCCCAGGCCCGGGATCGCCAGGTCGCGGCTGGTGCTGCTGCGGTGGAAGCGGACGAAGAGCCGGTCCAGGTCGTCGGGCGGGATGCCGGTGCCGGTGTCGCACACCGCCAGCTCGACGAGCCCGCCCTGCCCGCCCTGGCTCTCGGCGGGACGCTCGGTGACCTCGACGCAGACCCTCCCCCCGTCACCGGTGTGCTTGAGCGCGTTGGAGAGCAGGTTGTCCAGCACCTGCCCGATCCGTCGGGGGTCGACGTGCACGGGCAGCGACCCCGGGCAGCGCCGGTCGAGCTCGACGCCGGCGGCCTCCGCTGCCGGGGTGGCGACCTCCACGGCCTCTCGCACCAGCACCGCCAGGTCGCTCTCGGCGCGGTGGACGGGGAGCGGACCGCTGCCGGCCTGTGCTGTGGCGAGCAGGTCGCCGACGAGCCGGTCCAGGCGCACGGTGTTGCGCTCGACCACGCGCAGGTGCTCGGCGGCCGGCGCCGGGAGGTCCTCGCGCCCCAGGACCACCTCGACGTAGCCCGCGATGGAGGCCAGAGGGGTGCGCAGCTCGTGGGAGACCGTGGAGACGAACTCGTCCTTGGCCTCCAGGGCGCTCAGCAGGTCGGTGATGTCCTTGTAGGCCAGCGCCGCCCCGACGCGCCGCCCCTGGTCGTCGCGCAGCGTGCGCGCTGAGACCGACAGCGCCCGCCGGGTCAGCGGGTCGTCGCCGCACCAGATCCGGATGTCGGAGTACTCCTCGCCGGAGGCGGCGCGGAAGCTCGGCATCTCCTCGCGCGTCACCCGTCGGCCGTCGGGGTGGTGGACCGCCCCGAGCTGACCGGCCCTCCCCGCATGGCCGTCGGGGAAGGCGAGGTCGATGAAGTCCTGGTGGCGACGGTTGGCACGCAGGTAGCGGCCCTCGGCGTCGAGCAGCACCAGCCCCACGTCGACGGTGTCGAGGATCGCGGTGGAGATCCGGCGCTCGGACTCGGCGCGGGTCACGGCCGAGGCGACGCCCAGGCCGACCAGCCAGGCGACGAGGGGCGGCAGCACGGCCCGGGTCAGCGAGGCACCGGAGAGACCGACGTAGAGCAGCCCCGGGACCGACACGACCGCCGCGGCCGCCAGGCCCGCGGCGGCGGCTCCGCGGGCGCCGTGGAGCCGGGCCAGCCACAGCGCGGGCAGCACCACCAGGATCCCCGCCGCCGAGCCCTCGGGCACCAGCCGCACCAGCCCGACCGCGGCCAGGTCGAGCACGACCACCAGCAGCGGAGCATGTCGCACGCCCGACCCCGCGCCGGGCGCGACCCACACCGCGAGGGTGGTCAGCGCCAGCAGGCCCAGCCCGACCAGCGGTCCGCGAGCCGCGTCCAGCGGCGTACCGACCGAGGAGCGCAGGAGGCTGTCGAGCAGGACGAGGGCGGCGAACGCGGTCTGCAGCAGGCGGGGGTCGGGGTCGTCGACCAGGTTGACCACCCGGCGCAGGGCAGCGAGGTAGGACCGCATCGGACTCCCTTCCCCGGTCTCCCCCGGACCACCGGGGGCCAGCATGACACCCCCGGGGGCACCGCGGGGGTCATCCGCGGGCGTCAGCGCTGCAGGTGCTCCATCGAGCGCAGGCCGCGCTCCAGGTGCCAGGAGAGGTACGCCGCCACCAACCCGCTCGCCTCGCGCAGGGTGCGCGGGTCGGCGCTGCCGACGGTCGGCCAGTCGCCGGCGAGCAGCGCTCCGAGGACCTCGACGGTGCCCGCGGCCGGGCTGGCGGAGCCGGGCACGCGACAGGTGCTGCACAGCACCCCGCCCATCGAGGGGTTGAACCAGCGGTGCGGACCCTCGAGCCCGCAGCGGGCGCAGCCCTCGAAGCTCGGGGCGTAGCCGGCGACCGACAGCGAGCGCAGGAGGTAGGAGTCGAGGACCTGGCCCGGCCCGATCTCACCCGCGGCCATCGCCCGCAGCCCGCCGACGAGCAGGAGGTACTGCTGCGTGGCCGGCTCGCGCTCCTCCACGACCAGCCGCTCGGCCGTCTCGAGCATGACCGTGCCGGCGGTGTAGCGCTCGTAGTCGGCCCCCATCCGGCCCGCAAAGGGGGTGATCGTCTCGGCCTGGGTGATGGTGTCGAGGTTGCGCCCGTCGGCGAGCTGGAGGTCGACGTGGGTGAAGGGCTCCAGCCGCGAGCCCCACCGCGAGGAGGTGCGTCGCACCCCGCGGGCGACCGCGCGCACCACGCCGTGCCGGCGGGTGAGCAGGGTGATGATCCGGTCGGCCTCCCCCAGCTTGTGGGTGCGCAGCACGACCGCCTCGTCGCGGTAGAGGGGCACCGCGCCATTGTGCCCCGTCGGGCCCGACGATCCGGGGTCTAGCGCGTGGCGGAGCGCCGGCGGCGGCGCTGGACGCGCCAGCAGCTCTGGCAGAAGCCGATGGCCGCACCCGTCAGCCGCTCGGGGCGCAGCCGCCACTCCAGCAGGCTGCGGGCGCTGACGAACTCGGCGTCGGGGATCTCCGCGGCCAGCATCGCCGCGTCGGCCGCCGGGTGGATGGGGTCCCGGGTGTGCCCGACCACCAGCGCAGGGGCGGTGATCCGGCGCCTTTCCCTCGACATCGGCGCGACCCTGCCGAACAGGAGACCGTGGAGCAGCGCGGCGGTCGCACCGGGGCGCTGGTCCAGCACGTCGAGGGCCACCCCGGCCCAGAAGGGCAGCAGCGAGCGGGGCACGACCCCGGACAGGAGACGAGCACCGTCGACGCTCACGGGCAGCAGGCGCGAGGCGAGCAGCAGCGGGGACGCCGCGACGATGCTCGCCTCGAGGGCGTTGTCCAGGACGGGCATCTCCAGCAGCAGGCCGCGCACGCGGTCGGGCGCGGCGACGGCGACCTCGAGGGCGACGTTGGCCCCCAGGGACGTCCCGCCGACCACGGCCTCGGGAGCCCCGAGGTGGTCCAGCAGGGCGACGACCTGCTCACCGAAGGCCTGCACGGAGTAGGCGAGCGGATCCGCCGGGCGGTCCGAGCGGCCGTGCCCGAGCAGGTCCAGGGTCACCACGTGCAGACCGGACCCGGCCAGGGCGCGGGCCAGCGGCTCGTGCATGCGCCGGGTCATCAGCTGGCCGTGCACGAGCACGACCCAGGAGTCGCCCGAGCCGTACTCGGTGTACTCCAGGCGGTCCCGACCGTCCTCGGTGTGGAAGAAGAACTGCCCGACGCGCTCGGAGACCAGCATGGGGCGAATCTAGCCGGACCGGCCCCCGCGAGCGGTCAGGGACGTGAGAATGGGCCCATGGCCACCGCGGTCACCTCCCTGCCCGCGCCCGCAGCTCCCGCCCTGGGCCTGCGGGTTGCCGTGCTGCTGCTGGCGACGACGTACGTCGTGGCGACCGTGTCGGTGGCCTGGCGCCCCGCGGACAACCCGGTCGCCGGCTGGTGGCCGGCGGCAGGGCTGGCGGTGGCCCTGGTGGCGCTGGTGCGCCCCGGCGCGGGTCGGCTGGCCGCGGTGGCGGCGGGCATCGCGGTCACGACGGGCCTGGCGAACCTCACCGGCGGCCGCACCCTGGACGTCTCCGCCGCCTTCGGCGCGGTGAACGCGGCCGAGGCGGTGGTGGCAGGCCTGGTGCTGCGCGCCCGACCGACGCCCGGACCACCGGTGCTCGTGAGGCTGCCGGACTTCGTGCGGCTCCTGGTCGCGGCCGCGCTCGGCGGCCTCGTCATCGCCGTGGGCAGCGGCACCGTGGTGTGGGCGATGCTCGACGGAGGCTTCCTCGCGACCGCCCGGACCACCTTCCCGGCGCACGCTGCCGCGATCCTCGTGGTGCTCCCGCTCGCGCTCACCTGGCGCCTGCGCGGGAGCCCGGTCGTCGACCGGCGCGAGCTCGCTGCGCAGGTGACGCTCCTCGTGGTGTCGGTCAGCCTCGTCTTCATGCCGGCACAGGAGCTGGCGCTGACCTTCGTCCCCCTGACCTTGCTGGTGTGGGCTGCGCTGCGCTTCGACCTGCGGGTCGTCTCCGTGCAGCTGGCGGGCTTCGCCGCGGCCACCACCTCCTTCAACGCCCTGGGCTGGGGTCCCTTCGCCGCCGAGATCGACGAGGGGTTCACGAGCCAGGTCGGTGCGGCGTCGCTGTGCCAGCTCTACGTCGTCTGCGCCGCCCTGCTGACCGTCCCGCTGGCCCTGCTGCTGGCCGAGCGCAACCGGCTCGCCGTCCAGGCCAGCGCCGAGGAGGTGCTCTTCCGGCGCAACTTCACCGACTCGCTGCTGGGCCAGCTGCTGCTGCGGCTGGAGGGCGGGGCACTGCGCGTCGTGGACGCCAACGACACCGCCGCGGACGTCCTCGGCCGCCCGCACGGCTCGCTACTCGGCCTGGGGCTGGGAGACCTGCTGGCCACGCCGCCCGAGCTCGACGTGCGCACCGCCGCCGGGCAGTCGTGGCGTGGGCGGGTGAGCGTCCGCGGCGACGCCTCCACCCGGGTCGAGGTAGCGCTCAGCCGGCTCTCCCACGGCGACGACGACGACCGCCGGGTCGTGTGGTCGGCCCAGCTGCTCGACGTCTCCGCCGAGCACGTGGCACGCCAGCGGCTCGAGGCGGCCGAGAGGCTCACCTCCGCGACCCTCGACACGACCGCCGCGATCATCCTCGTCACCGACCTGGAGGGCCGGATCGTGCGCGTCAACGCCGCGACCACCGGGCTCACCGGCTGGACCGAGGCGGACCTGGTCGGACGCACCATCGCCGAGACCAGCCTGGTGGCCAGCGCCCCCGACCTCGACGCCTTGTTCCTCTGGCCCAACCGGTCGGGCCAGCCGGTGGTCCGCGAGGCCGACGCGACGACCCGCGACGGATCCACGCTGCGGGTGCTGTGGAGCAACAACATGGTGCGCGACGAGCAGGACCTGCCGGCGTACGCCGTGCTCACCGGCATCGACGTCACCACCGAGCGCGCGAGCGCCGGCCTCGTCTCCCACCTGATGCGGGCCGCGATCACGACCGCGATCATCGGTGTCGACGACCACGGGCGGATCACCGTGTTCAACGCCGGCGCCGAGCTGATGCTCGACCACGACGCGGGCCGCCAGGTCGGGCAGCGCTTCCTCGACCTGCTCGACCCCGACCAGGTCTCCGAGCGGCTCGGCAGCCGGGACCCGGACGAGGCCTTCGCGACGCTGGTGCAGGGCATCGGCTCGGGCGAGCTGCCCGCCCGGGACTGGCTGTGGGTGGCCCGCGACGGCAGCCGCCGGGTCGTCTCGATGTCCCTCAGCGCCACCGCCGGCGGCGTGACCCCGCAAGTGGGCTTCCTCTGCGTGGGCCGCGACGTCACCGAGCAGCGCCAGGGCCAGGACATGCTGGTGGCGGCGCTGGAGAAGGAGCGGACCGCCGTCGAGCGGCTGCGGGCCCTGGACGAGGCGAAGAACGAGTTCGTCTCGACGGTCTCCCACGAGCTGCGCACGCCCGTGACCAGCATCGTGGGCTACACCGAGATGCTCCAGGACGGCACCGTCGTGGACCCCCTGCCCGACCAGCTCCCGCTGTTCGACACCATCGCGCGCAACGGCCAGCGTCTGATCGTGCTCTGCAACGACCTGCTGACCCTGGCCGGCCTGGACTCGGAGTCGATCACCTGGGAGGCCGAGCAGGTCGACCTCGGCGAGGTGCTGGGCGCCGTCGAGGAGTCGGTGGCGCCGCTGCTGGCCGACCGCCACCTCGAGGTCCTGGTCGAGCGGCCCGACTCCCCCGCCGTGGTCGTCGGCGACCCCGCGCAGCTGGAGCGGGTCGTGCTCAACCTGGTCACCAACGCCATCAAGTTCACCGAGGACGGCGGCGTGGTCCGCGCCCGCGTCGAGGTCTCCGGCGACGAGGTCGTCCTGACCGTGACCGACACCGGCATCGGCATCCCGACCGAGGAGCAGGACAACCTGTTCCAGAAGTTCTTCCGCTCCTCGACCGCGCAGAAGGAGGCGATCCAGGGCACCGGTCTCGGGCTGTCGATCGTCTCGGCGATCGTCTCGGCCCACGGCGGCACGATCCGGGTGCGCTCGGCGCACCTGGAGGGCGCGACCTTCACGGTGCGGCTGCCGGTCAAGTACTGACGCGCAGCCGCACCGTGGCGCTCAGGCGCGGTTGACGGCGCTGACGACCGCCTGCAGGGAGGCCGTGACGATGTTGGGGTCGATCCCCACGCCCCACAGCACCTGGCCGTCGACGGCGCACTCGACGTACGCCGCCGCGAGGGCGTCACCGCCGGCCGAGAGCGCGTGCTCGGCGTAGTCGAGGACGCGCACGTCCTCGACACCGAGGACGTCGGGACCCAGGCTCGAGATGGCGTCGACGAAGGCCGAGAGCGGGCCGTTGCCCTCCCCGGTGAGCGTGCGCGCCTGGCCCTCGACGAAGACGTTGACCTCCAGGGCGTCCTTCTGGCCGGCTGCGGAGGAGGTGTGCACGGAGTCCAGGCGCAGCGGCGCCTCGCGGTCGAGGTACTCGGAGCGGAAGACGTCCCAGATCTGCTCCGGGGTCATCTCCCCGCCCTCGGCGTCGGTGCGCTGCTGCACGACCCGGGAGAACTCGATCTGCGCGCGCCGCGGCAGGTCCAGCTTGTGCTCGGCCTTGAGGACGTAGGCCACGCCCCCCTTGCCGGACTGGCTGTTGACCCGGATGACCGCCTCGTAGGAGCGACCCACGTCCTTGGGGTCGATCGGCAGGTACGGCGCCTCCCAGGGCATCTGCGAGACCGGGACGCCCTGCTCCCCGGCGCGGCGCTCGAGGTCCTCCAGGCCCTTCTTGATCGCGTCCTGGTGGGAGCCGGAGAACGCCGTGTAGACCAGGTCGCCGGCGTAGGGGTGGCGCGGGTGGACCGGCAGCTGGGTGCAGTACTCCACGGTGCGGCGGACCTCGTCGATGTCGGAGAAGTCGATCATCGGGTCCACGCCCTGGCTGAAGAGGTTCATGCCCAGGGTGACCAGGCAGACGTTGCCGGTGCGCTCGCCGTGGCCGAACAGGCAACCCTCGACCCGGTCCGCACCGGCCATCAGCGCCAGCTCGGTGGCCGCGACCGCGGTGCCGCGGTCGTTGTGCGGGTGCAGGGAGATGACGGTGTTCTCGCGCCGGGTCAGCTGGCGGGAGAACCACTCGATCTGGTCGGCGTAGACGTTGGGCGTCGCCACCTCGACCGTCGCCGGCAGGTTGAGGATGATCTCGCGGCCGTCCTCGGGCTGCCACACGTCGGTGACGGCCTCGCAGACCTCCAGGCTGAAGGGCAGCTCGGTGGAGGTGAAGATCTCCGGGCTGTACTCGTAGCCGATGACGGTCATGTCCAGGTGGGCGTCGCCGTGCTTCATGACCAGCTCGGTGCCCCGCACGGCGATGTCCTTGACCTCGTCGGTGCTGGCCTTGAACACCACGCGGCGGAACATCGGCGCCAGCGCGTTGTAGAGGTGGATGTTGGCCCGCGGGACGCCGACCAGCGACTGCACGGAGCGCTCGATCAGGTCCTCGCGCGCCTGGGTCAGCACGGAGATGGTGACGTCGTCGGGGATCCGGTCGCCCTCGATGAGCTGACGGACGAAGGCGAAGTCGGTCTCGCTGGCCGAGGGGAACCCGACCTCGATCTCCTTGTAGCCCATCTGGACCAGCAGGTCGAACATCCGCATCTTGCGGGCCGGGCTCATCGGGTCGATCAGTGCCTGGTTGCCGTCGCGCAGGTCGGTGGAGAGCCAGCGCGGGGCCTGCGTGATGCTGCGCTCGGGCCAGGTGCGGTCGGGCAGGTCGATCGGCGGGAAGGCGCGGTAGCGCTCGACGGGCATGCCGCTGGGCTTCTGGGGCGGGATGGTGGTCACGGTGTCCTCGCTGGGTGCTCTGGGTGGGGGTCGTGGTGACCGGCGCGCAAGGAGCCTCCGCAGCGAGGTGGTCCGGTCGGGCTCAGACCTCGCTGCGGCAGCGAAGGAGAAGGGCGTGCTGCTGCGTCATGACCCGGCCACCATACCCTGCACGGCCCCGGCATGCGCCCGGGACGGCCGGACGCCCACCAGGCGGGCGACCCTGCTCCGAAATCACCCCGCGGGGTGAGGCGGGATCTTGAGTGGGCGGGAGCGCCGCCAGTATTTTCGGCCGCATGCCTCCCTCGACGGTGCGTCCTGTGCGGCTGGGCGTCCTCGACGAGAGCGAGCTGGTGACCCACGGCCTCGCCGGGATGCTCCGGCCCCACGTGGCCCGGTTGTCCGTGCGCCCCCTGCGCAGCAGCGCCGGCCACGTGCCCGACACCACCGGGCTGGACGTCGTCCTGTGCGACCCGTTCGCCGGTCAGGACGTGCAGGAACGGCTCGCCCGCCTCCCCGCACTGGCGCCGGCGAAGGTGCTGGTCTACACCTGGCACGACCACCCGCACCGACGCCGGCGAGCGCTGGACGCGGGTGCCGACGGCTTCCTGGCCAAGGACGCCCCCGGCCAGGACCTGGTCGCGGCCATCGACGGGGTGCTGCGCGGTGACCGGCTCTCCCAGCCCGCCGGTACCGCCGGCGAGCAGGACCACGACTTCCCCGGCCTCTCCCAGCGCGAGTCCGAGGTGCTGGTGCTGATCGGTCGCGGCCTGTCCAACCAGGAGATCGCCGAGCGCCTCTACGTCTCGGTCAACTCGGTGAAGACCTACGTCCGCCAGGTGTACGCCAAGACCGGGGTGACCCGGCGCACCCAGGCCGTCGCCTGGGCCCACGAGCACGGTTGGACCGAGTAGGGCCGAGTAGCCGACCCACCGCGTCCCGCGGGTCGCCCGCGACCGTCCTAGGGTCACCCCATGGCCCGGCTCCTGCTCGTCCACCACTCCCCCACGCCGACGCTGCGCGACCTCACCGACGCCGTCCTGGCAGGGACGCGCGACGAGGCCGTGACGGGGGTCGAGGTGGTCGAACGAACCGCCCTGGAGGCGAGTGCCGAGGACGTGCTGGCCGCCGACGGCTACCTGCTCGTGACACCGGCCAACTTCGGCTACATGTCGGGGGCGCTCAAGCACTTCTTCGACTCCCTCTTCCTGCAGGTCGGCGGCGCGCTCGGCGAGGACGGCTCGGCCGCCGGCTCCTCGGGCGGGCGCCGGCCGTTCGGGCTCGCGGTCCACGGCCGCTACGACACGACCGGCGCCGTCCGCTCGGTCCTGGCCATCACCGGTGCGCTCCCCTGGCAGCAGGCCGCGCCGGTCCTGGAGGTGCTCGGCGACCCGGACGAGAAGGCGCGCGCGGCGGCGTACGAGCTGGGCGGGACGCTGGCGGCGCTGCTGTCCTCCTGAGCGGACGTCCTGGCCCCGGGGTCGTCGGGAGCGGCGGGTAGCCTCCTCCCGTCCCCACGACCCTGGAGCCCGAGGTGCCGTTGAACTCCCGAGCCGTCCGCGGCCCCGGTCCCGCGCTGCGGGTCGCCGGGCTCGCGCTCCTGCTGGGTGCCCTCACGGCGTGCGGCGAGGACGAGACCGGCGCGGCGAGCACCGAGCCTCCCGAGGTCGGCGCCTGCCGGCTGCTCGACGCCGAGGACGTCGCCCTGCCCTCCAACGACTCCCCCGTCGTGGACTGCGCCGACCGGCACACCGCCGAGACCTTCGAGGTGCAGGAGCTCCCGGAGGAGCTGCACGACCTCGACGCCGACGACCCGGAGATCGGCGCGCACGTCTTCGAGACCTGCACCCCCGCGTTCGCCTCGTTCCTGCGCGCCGACGAGTCGGCGGTGATGCGCACCATCGTGTCCTGGGCGTGGTTCGCCCCGGCGGAGGCCGCGTGGGAGGCCGGGGCCCGCTGGTTCCGCTGCGACGTCATCGGCGGCGGACCGCAGCTGACCGAGTACCGCGCGCTCCCGGAGACCGCCCGGGGCCTGCTCGAGGGCCTGCCCCCGGACCAGTGGATGGTCTGCGCCGACGGCCGTACCGTCAACGGCTCCCCCAAGGTGCCGTGCTCGGAGCCGCACACCTGGCGCGCGGTCACGACCATCAAGGTGGGCGAGCCGGCCGAGGACTACCCCGGTGACCGGATCGTCGAGGTCACCACCCGCGACTTCTGCTCCGACTCCGTCGGTGCCTGGCTGGGCTACCCGGACTCCTACGAGTTCGGCTACACGTGGTTCAAGCAGGCCGAGTGGGAGGTCGGCAACCGCCGGTCGGTGTGCTGGGCGCGCACCCAGCAGTGACGACAGGTTCGAGGCCGGCGGCGAGGGCACGCGCGGCTGGGCTCGCCCCGCTCGTCGCGCTGGTGCTGCTCGCACTGGTGCTGGTCGGCTGCTCGGAGGCGGAGGAGCCGAGGTCCCCCACGGGCGCCGCGGACGCGGACGCCGCCGGCCAGGAGGCCGCCCCGGACGCGCCGGCAACGGGTGCGAGCGGCGGCCCCGGGCCGCCGCGCCCCGCACCTCCGGCGGAGCGTGCGTGCTACGACCTCGACCTCGACGAGGCGCTCGCCGCGACCGTCGACAGCCCGACCCGACCCTGCTCCTCCCCGCACACCGCCCGCACCTTCCTCGTGGGCCGGCTGGACCGTGCGGTGGACGGCCACCTGCTGGCGGTGGACTCCGACCGGGTCCGCACCCAGGTCGCGAGCCAGTGCCCGGCCGCACTGCCCGACTTCGTCGGGGGCGGCGGGGACGGCTGGCGGCTGAGCGTCCTGCGGGCGGTGTGGTTCACCCCGACGTTGTCCGAGGCCGACGCCGGTGCCTCGTGGTTCCGCTGCGACGTCGTGGCGCCGGACGGTCGCGGCGGTCTGCTGCCGCTGGGCGGACGGCTCGAGGGGACGCTGGCCACCCCGGCCGGCCGGGACCGCTGGGGCCTGTGCGCCACGGGCGCCCCCGACGACCGGGACGCCCGGCGGGTGGCGTGCGCGGAGCAGCACAGCTGGCGCGCGGTGTCGGTGGTCGAGCTGGCCGGCACCGGTCCCGACGGTGAGGACTACCCCGGCGAGCAGGCCGTGCAGGAGCGCGGGCAGGAGCCCTGCGAGCAGGTCGGACGCGACCGGGCCACGGACCCGCTGGAGTTCACGTGGGGCTACGAGTGGCCCAGCGCGGAGCAGTGGGCCGCGGGCCAGCGCTTCGGGCGCTGCTGGGTGCCGGTCGCCTGACCGTCGCGACCGGAGCGCCGGCTAGAAGCCGAGCTTGCGCAGCTGCCGCGGGTCGCGCTGCCAGTCCTTGGCGACCTTGACGTGCAGGTCGAGGTAGACCGGCGTGCCGAGCATCGCCTCGATCTGCTTGCGCGCCACGGTGCCGACCTGGCGCAGCCGGGCCCCCTTGTGGCCGATCATGATCCCCTTCTGGGAGTCGCGCTCGACGTAGAGGTTGGCGTGGATGTCGAGCAGCGGCTTGTCCTCCGGACGGCCCTCGCGCAGACCCATCTCCTCGACCACCACCGCGATGGAGTGCGGGAGCTCGTCGCGCACGCCGTCGAGGGCGGCCTCGCGGATCAGCTCGGCGGCCAGGACCTCCTCGGGGCTGTCGGTGAGCTCGCCCTCGGGGTAGAGCTGCGGCCCCTCCGGGAGCATCCCGACGAGCAGGTCGGCCAGCAGGTCCACCTGGTCACCGGCCTTGGCCGAGACGGGGACGATCTCGGCCCAGTCGGTGCCGGTCTCCACGCCGAGCTGCTGGATGTCCAGCAGGTGCTGGCCGATCCGGTCGGGCGAGGCGAGGTCGGTCTTGGTGGCCACGGCGATCTTCGTCGTACGCCGCACCTTGGCCAGCTCCCCGACGATGAACCGGTCACCGGGGCCGATCTTCTCGTTGCTGGGGAAGCAGACCGCCACGACGTCGACCTCGGCCCAGGTCGTGGTGACCAGGTCGTTGAGCCGCTCGCCGAGGAGCGTGCGGGGGCGGTGCAGGCCGGGGGTGTCGACCAGGACCAGCTGGGCGTCGGGGCGGTGCACGATGCCGCGCACCACGGTGCGGGTGGTCTGCGGCTTGTCGCTGGTGATGGCGACCTTCTGCCCGACCAGGGCGTTGGTCAGGGTCGACTTGCCGGCGTTGGGCCGCCCCACGAAGGAGGCGAAGCCCGAGCGGTGCTGCTGGTCCGTCATGACTGGGCCTCCCGTGCCTGGTCGTCCCGTGCTTGGTCGTCCCGTGCCTGGTCGTAGTCGGCCCAGATCTCCTCGTCGCTCTTGCCCGCGGCCTTGCCGGCGCGCCAGATCGGACCGGGATCGACGGCGCGCGGCTGGCGGGCCTGCCCGCCGCGCCAGTAGCCCATGACGTCGTACTGCTCGGAGGGCAGCCGCACGTCGCGCATGAGGTGCTTGCGGATGGCGCGCATCTGCGCGGACTCCCCCGCCATCCAGAAGTAGCCGGGACCCTCGGGCCACGTGAGGTCGGCGACGACGTCGGCCAGCGCGGACTGCCCGTCGCCGGGCTGGGCCAGCCAGGTGACCTCGACGTCGTCGGGGAGGTAGCCCGCGGGGCGCTCGGGCACCTCGGCCCAGACCCGGACCGGCAGGTCGGTGGAGGAGCAGATCCGCGCGATCGCGGGCAGCGCGGTGAGGTCACCCACGAGCATCAGCCAGCCCGCGTCGGCGGGCGGGGCGAACGAGCCCTTGGGGTCGGTGACCACCACGGTCTCCCCGACCACGCCCTCGGCGCGCTGGGCCCACTCCGTGACCAGGCCCTCGTCGTGGACGACCACGTCGAGCACGAGCTCGGAGCCGTCCCAGGAGCGCACGGTGTAGTAGCGCGACTGGAACTGCCCGGGCACCACCAGCGCCACCCACTCGTCGGGCAGCCCGGTGCTCTCGAACCCGGCCAGGCCCTCGCCACCCAAGCGCAGGCGCAGGAGGTGGTCGGCCAACCGTTCACGACCCAGGACGGTCGCGGGGTGCTGCTGGGCTCGGACGCTCACGTCCGGACCCTACTCACCAGGTCGGACGCAGGGGGAATCCGTCAGGGCCCCGTGGGCAGGTCAGGAGGTGCTGCACGCGCCGATGGTGCCGCGCGGGTCCCCGAGGTGCAGCACCACGCCGGCCCCGGCGAAGTCGCGGACCGCGGCCAGGTCGGCGGCGGCCAGCTCCGCGGCCTCGGTCAGCACCACGGCCGCCTCGAGGCCGGCGGAGCCGGACGCCACGGCCATCGCGATGCAGGTGCCCAGCGCGGAGACCTGCAGCGAGGGCAGGTCGACGGTGGCGGCGGCGTACGTGCGGCCGTCGCTGTCGCGCACCGCGGCACCCTCGGCGGCACCGGTGCGGGCACGGGTGGCCCGGGCGAGGGTCACCAGCTTCTTGTCCTCGGCGCTCAGCTCGTCGCTCGTGCTGGTCACTCGTCCTCGTCCTCCTCCTGGTGCTCCACGCGCGTGATGAGCACGGTGTCGATCTTGTTGCGGCGCCCCGAGGCCGACTCGGCGACGAAGCGCAGGTCGTGGGCCTCCACCGTCGACCCGGGGATCGGCACGAGCCCGAGGTGCTTGGCCATGAGCCCGCCCACGGAGTCGACGTCCTCCTCCTCGACGTCGAAGCCGAAGAGCTCCTCCAGGTCGTCGACGGGGAAGCGCGAGGGGACGCGGAAGAGCCCGGGACCGACCTCGTCGGCCTGGATCTCCTCGGCGTCGTACTCGTCGCTGATCTCCCCGACGATCTCCTCGAGGATGTCCTCGATGGTGATGAGGCCGGCGGTGCCGCCGTACTCGTCGACGACGACCGCGACGTGCTGGCGCCGGGCCTGCATCTCGCGCAGCAGGTCGTCGACGGGCTTGGACTCGGGCACGAAGTAGGGCTCGCGCATCACCGAGTCGATGCGCTCGGTGAACTCCGCGTCGGGCTCGTCGAAGTCGCGGCGCACGAGGTCCTTGAGGTAGGCGATCCCCACGACGTGGTCGAGGTTCTCCTCGATCACCGGCACCCGGCTGAAGCCGCTGCGCAGGAAGAGCGAGAGGGTCTGGCGCAGGTTCTTGTGGCGTTCGACGAAGACCACGTCGTTGCGCGGCACCATCACCTCGCGGGCGGTGGTGTCGCCGAGCTCGAAGACCGAGTGGATCATCCGCCGCTCCTCGCTCTCGATGAGCGAGGAGGCCTCGGCGAGGTCGACGAGCTCGCGCAGCTCGGTCTCGGTGGAGAACGGGCCGTCGCTGAAGCCCTTGCCGGGGGTGATGGCGTTGCCCAGCAGGATCAGCACCCGCGGGAGCGGCCCGAGGATGCGGGTGACGAAGGTGAGCGGCCCGGCCGAGAGCAGCGCGACCGACTCCGAGTGCTGGCGGCCCAGGGTGCGCGGGGCGACGCCGATGACCACGAAGGAGACGACCAGCATCACCGCGACGGTCACCGCGACCGTGAGGCCCCACGACTCCTGCAGGCGCTGGCGCACCAGGTGCGTGGCCAGCACGATCGCGGTCACCTCGCACGCCAGGCGCAGCAGCAGCGCGGTGTTGAGGTAGCGCGGGGCGTCCTCGAGCAGGTGCAGGAGCCGGCGGGAGCCGGCGCGGTCCTCCGCGGCCAGCTCGGCCGCGCGCGCCTGCGAGAAGGACCCGAGCGCGGCATCGGCGGCGGAGAACACCCCCGCGAGCAGGACCAGGGAGGCGACCGCGACGAGCAGCCAGACGTCGCCCGGGATCACGTGAGCGTGGCGCGCCAGGCGGCGAGCAGCTCGTCCTGGAGGCCGAACATCTCGGCGTGCTCCTCGGGCTCGGCGTGGTCGTAGCCCAGGAGGTGCAGGACCCCGTGGACGGTGAGCAGGTCGAGCTCGGCGACGGTCCCGTGGCCGGCGGTCTCGCCCTGGCGCTCGGCGACGACCGGGCACAGCACCAGGTCGCCGAGGACGCCCTCCTCGGGCTCCTCCCCCACCAGCCCGGGGCGCAGCTCGTCCATCGGGAAGGCCAGCACGTCGGTGGGACCGACCTTGCCCATCCACTGCTCGTTGAGCTCGGCGATGGTCGCCTCGTCGACGGCCTTGATGCACAGCTCGGCGAGCGGGTGGACGCGCATCCGGTCCATCACGAACCGGCTCAGCGTGCTCAGTCGGCGCACGTCCACGTCACGCCCGGACTCGTCGAGGACCTCGATGCTCACGGGGCCATCCTCGCGCACGTCACCGGTGGACGGCTCGGACCCCGACGTCACGAGCGCTGCTTGCGGTGCGCGCGCGCCGGCGGGCCGCTGCGCGGAGCGTCCTGCTGCGCCCGGGCGTCGAACTCGTCGTACGCCGCCACGATCCGGCCCACGAGCTTGTGCCGCACCACGTCGGCGGAGGTGAGCCGGTGGAAGCCGATGTCCTCGACGCCGTCGAGGATGTCCTCGACGACCCGCAGGCCCGAGCGGACGCCCCCGGGCAGGTCGGTCTGGGTGACGTCGCCGGTGACCACGATCTTGGAGCCGAAGCCCAGGCGGGTCAGGAACATCTTCATCTGCTCCGGCGTGGTGTTCTGCGCCTCGTCGAGGATGATGAAGGAGTCGTTGAGCGTGCGCCCCCGCATGTAGGCCAGCGGGGCGACCTCGATGGTGCCGGCCGCCATGAGCTTGGGGATCGAGTCGGGGTCGATCATGTCGTGCAGCGCGTCGTAGAGCGGGCGCAGGTAGGGGTCGATCTTCTCCCCGAGGGTGCCCGGCAGGAAGCCGAGGTGCTCGCCGGCCTCGACCGCGGGACGGGTCAGGATGATCCGGTTGGCCTGCTTGGCGTGCAGCGCCTGGACGGCCTTGGCCATCGCCAGGTAGGTCTTGCCGGTGCCGGCGGGGCCGATGCCGAAGGTGATCGTGTGCTCGTCGATGGAGTCGACGTAGCGCTTCTGGTTGAGCGTCTTGGGGCGGATCGACCGGCCGCGGTTGGACAGGATGTTGAGGCTGAGCACGTCGGCGGGACGCTCGCTGGTCTCGGCCCGGAGCATGCCGAGGACCCGCTCGACGGTGTCGCCGGTGACGCTCTGCCCGGTGCGCAAGATGGTGACCAGCTCGTCGAGGAGCCGCTCGCCCAGCGCCAGCTCGGACGGCTCGCCGATGAGCGTGATCCGGTTGCCGCGCACGTGCAGGTCGGCGTTGAGGGCCTCCTCCAGCTGCGCGAGGTGCTCGTCCCCGGGCCCGAGCAGGCTGACCATGTCGATGCTGTGGGGGACCACCACGGTGTGGCGGGTCGTGTGCGCGTCAGTCATGGATGCCCGGGAGGGCCCTCTCTCTGGTCGGGTCAGGCAGTCGGAGGCGTGCTGGTCGGAACCCCTTCACTGTACGGCGTGGGGTGGCGGCCTCCCAGCGAGTTCCCCCGCCCGCGCACCCCGACCCCGTACCGTGGGGGCCGTGCCCGGACTCGACCCCCACCTGCGCGAGTGGGACGACGAGGACCCGGATCCCGACGACGAGTCGCTGCCGCCGTACTGGTTCCCCGGCGAGGCGATGCCCGGCGACGCGCGGCGGATGGGCCTGACCCACCACACCGTCGAGGGCGCGCTGCTGGACTTCGGCGGCCGGCTGGACTCCACCAAGCCGATCCACCGCTGGACCGCGTGGTTCCTGCTGGTGGTCTTCGGGCTGCCGGTGGTCTTCGCCGTGATGCGGCTCTTCTACTACCTCTGAGCCACTGCTCCGCACGGGCTGACGCCGTCAGAAGGCGCTGCTGGGCTCCCCCGAGGCGTAGGTGACCTGGAGCGTGCCCAGGCACATCTCGTCGGTCGACCCCTCGCCCCACAGGACGTAGCGGTCCTGCTCCTGGCCGTCGAAGGCGGGCAGCTTGTCGCGCAGCCACTGCTCGTGGCGGCAGGTGACGGTGAGGGTGTCGCCGGGCTGCAGGGTCGCGGGCTCGATCCGCCGGCTGCCCTGGTCGTCGAAGTCCCACAGGTCGATGTCGAGCAGGGTTCGCTCGCGGTCGGTGCCCTCGTTGGCCACGACGCTGATCTCGCGGCCGAGCAGGTGCATGTGCCCGGCGACGCCGTGGATGGTCATCTCCTGGGAGACACGACGGGTGCAGGTCGTGGTCTCCGAGGGCTCCTCGAGCTCCCCGCACAGCAGGTGCAGGGCGTCGGCGGTGAAGGCCGCCCCGCCGAAGCGCTCTCGCAGGTCGGCCATCGCGGCGTCGCGGTCGCAGAGCGGGCCGTCGTCGCGCGCGGCACGGCACGGCAGCTCGACCGGGGCGGGCATGAGGTAGGTGTGCAGCGCGTCGAGGTCGCGCTCGCCCGGCATCCAGCGCAGCTGGGTCGCCGAGGTGTCCGGGGCGGCGCCCTGCAGGAGGTTGTAGTGCACCTGCATGACGACGCGGCTGCCGGCCTCGAGCCGGGTGCCGAGGCCGTCGGGCGTGCGGGTCTCGTCGCCGCCCGGAGCCCAGGCGGCCAGCCAGTTGGCGTCGGTCAGCCGGGCGAAGTCGCCCTCCAGGCCGGTGCCGCCGAAGCAGGTCCAGCCGGGGTCGACGGTCTGCGCGTCCTGCTCCTCCGCGGCGGCGACCTGGTCGGGCTCGACCTCGAAGAGGATGACGTGGTGCACGACGTCGGGGTTGCCGGGCAGCACCTGGCTGCCGGTGAGCCAGACGTCCTCCTCCAGCCCGGGGTCGAGCAGGAAGCAGCGGTAGTCGTCGGTGCCGGTGCCCGTCGGGGCGCTCGGGGTGTAGGCGGCGTCCATCTCCAGGGTCATCCGGCGCTCGCCCTCGCGCAGCGGCAACCGCTTGCCGGGCTCGACGCTGCGCAGCTGCTGGGCGGCCACCTCCGGCGGTGCGGGCGGCTCGAGGACGTCGGCCGCGGATCCGGTACGCCGGTCGATGCGGTCCCACGTGGCCGCGACGGCCACGGTGCCGACGACGGCGAGCAGGAGCGCGGCCACGAGCGCGGCCAGCCGGCGGCTCATCCCGGGGGCCAGGTCAGGTCGCGACCGGCCAGGACGTGCACGTGGGTGTGGAAGACCGTCTGCCCGGCCTTGGCGCCGGTGTTGAAGACCAGGCGGTAGCCGTCCTCGTGGCCCTCGGCGGTGGCCACGGCGTGCGCGGCGTCGACCAGCTCGGCCATCGCGACCGGGTCGCCCACGGCCAGCTCGCCGGCGTTGGCGAAGTGGGCCCGGGGCACGACCAACACGTGGGTCGGCGCCTGGGGGTGGATGTCGCGGAAGGCCACCGTGCGCTCGGTGACGTGGACGATCTCCGCGGGGATCTCGTCGGCCACGATCTTGCAGAACAGGCAGTCGTCGGACTGTGCGGTCATGGGTTCCCTCCCGGGCTCGATGCTCTCACGGGGCCGGTCGCCCGGGGCCGTCTCGGCGACACACCTGGAACCTCGGGCGAGGTCACCGCGTCACAGGGGCATCATGGACCACATGCGCATCGCTCTCCGACGTACCTCCTCCGCCGCCGTCGCGGCCGGGGTCCTGCTGCTCGTCGCCGCCTGCGGCGAGGACGGGACGGCCACCGACCCGGTCGCCGGGAAGGTCTCGGACAGCCCCTCGGCGACCGATGAGCCCTCACCGAGCGAGGCCACCAGCGCCCCGGCGGAGGAGGAGCCCGCCGAGGCCGGCACCGTGCCGGTCTACTACGTCGGCGACACCGGCTCCGGGCCGCGGCTCTTCCGGGAGTTCCGCAAGGTCAGCGGCGAGCCCGCGCTCGGTGCCGCCGAGATGGCCGCCGCGGGCGTGCCGGCCGACCCCGACTACCGCTCGGCCTTCCCCGACGGCGGCGGCTTCTCCTCCGTCGCCCGCGAGGACGGTCGGATCGTCGTGACCACCACCGACGACGCGTGGACCGAACGCCCCTCCGGGATGTCGGACAGCCAGGCCGAGCTGGCCGTGCAGTCGTTGGTCTACACCGTCCAGGGCGCCCTGCAGACCCGCGACGCGGTGGTGGTGGAGTCGCCCGGCGGCGCGACCACCCTCTTCGGCATCGACACCGCCGACGGCGTCGGGAACGCCGACCAGCTCGAGGTGCTCTCCCTGGTCAACGTGACCTCCCCCGAGGAGGGCGCGGAGGTCCCCGACACCTTCACCGCCAGCGGTGTGGCCTCGTCCTTCGAGGCCACCGTCCCGTGGGAGGTCCGCGACGGCTCCGACGCGGTCGTGGCGCGCGGGTTCGCCACGGCCGAGGGCTGGATGGACGCGCTCTACCCCTGGGAGACCGAGGTGGACCTCTCCGACCTCGCGCCGGGCACCTACACCTTCATCGCGATGACCGACGACCCCTCTGGCGGGGAGGGCAACCCGCCGATGTTCGACACCAAGGAGATCACCGTCGGCTGAGCCGGGGCTCAGCCCCAGCGGGGGGTGCGGGCCAGCAGGGCGGCGACGGCGGCGACGCCGGCGGTCGAGGTCCGCAGGACCTCCGCGCCCAGGCGCACCGACCGCGCGCCGGCGGCCGTGAGCGCGTCGAGCTCCTCGGGGGCGATGCCGCCCTCGGGGCCGACGACGACCAGGACGCTGCCCAGAGCGGGCACCTCGAGCCCGCTGAGCGGGTCGGTGGCGTCCTCGTGCAGCACGACCGCGAGGTCGGCGGCAGCCACCAGGTCGACCACCCCGGCGGTGGTCGCGAGCGGGTCGACGACCGGGTGCCAGGAGCGGCGGGACTGCTTGGCGGCCTCGCGGGCGGTGGCGCGCCACTTGGCCAGGCCCTTCTCGGCGCGCTCGCCCTTCCAGACCGCGACCGAGCGCGCGGCGGCCCACGGCACGACGCGGGCGACACCGACCTCGGTCAGCACCTCCACGGCCAGCTCGCCCCGGTCGCCCTTGGGCAGCGCCTGGACGACGGTGACGGCCGGGGCGGGCTCGGGCTCGGAGGTCACCGAGGTCACCACGACCTCGAGCCGTCGCTTGCCGGTCTCCCCCACCTCGCCGACCACGGCGCGACCGAGCCCGTCGGTCAGCACGACCTGCTCACCGGTCCGCAGACGGCGTACGGCGACGGCGTGGTGGGCCTCGTCGCCCTCGACCACCACCGTGCTGCCGGTGGTGGCAGCGTCGAGGGACGGGACCAGGTGGACGGGCAGGCTCATCGGGTGACCCGGGTCAGTGCGGGTTGAACGCGTCGCGCAGGCGGCCGAAGACCGACTTCGCGCCCGGCTTGACCGTGCCCTCGGGGGCCTCCTCGCCGCGCAGGGCGGCGAGCTCGCGCAGCAGCTCCTCCTGGCGTGCGTCGAGCCGGGTCGGCGTCTCCACGGCGAGGGTGACGACGAGGTCGCCGCGGCCGCCGCGCAGCCCGGGCACGCCGCGGCCACGCAGCACCTGCTCGGTGCCGGACTGGGTGCCGGGGCGGACGTCGAGGTCGAAGGAGGTCTCGAGGTCGGTGGTCGGCTCGCCCTCGACCACGTCGGCCTCCAGCGTGGGCATCTCGATGGTCGTGCCGAGCGCGGCGGCGGTCATGGGGACGGTGACGGTGCAGTGAAGGTCGTCGCCCTGGCGCTTGAAGACCGGGTGCGGGGCGACGTGGATCTCGACGTACAGGTCGCCGGCGGGGCCGCCGCCGGGACCGACCTCGCCCTGCTCGGCCAGCTGGACCCGGGTGCCGGTGTCGACCCCCGCGGGGATCTTGACCGTGAGCGAGCGGCGCGAGCGGACCCGGCCGTCGCCCGAGCACTCGCGGCACGGGTCGGGGATGACGGTGCCGAAGCCGCGACAGGCCGCGCACGGGCGCAGCGTGCGGATCTCGCCGAGGAAGGAGCGCTGGACGTGGGCGACCTCGCCCTGGCCGCGGCAGGTCTCGCACGGGATCGCGTGCGTGCCCGGGGCCGCGCCCTCCCCGGCGCAGGTGGAGCAGGTCACCGCGGTGTCGACCTTGATCTCCCGGGCGACGCCGAAGGCGGCCTCGGCGAGCTCGATCTCCAGGCGGATCAAGGCGTCCTGGCCGCGGCGCACGCGCGGACGCGGACCTCGGCCGGTGCCGGTGCCCTGGGCACCGCCACCGAAGAAGGCGTCCATGATGTCGGTGAAGGAGAACCCGGCTCCCGCACCGGCGCCGCCCATCCCGCCGAACGGGTCCCCACCGCGGTCGTAGGCCGCCCGCTTCTGCGGGTCCGAGAGCACCTCGTACGCCCGCGACACCTCGCCGAAGCGCTCCTTGGCGGAGGGGTCGGGGTTGACGTCGGGGTGGTACTGCCGGGCCAGCTTCCGGTAGGCCTTCTTGATGGTCGCCTCGTCGGCGTCGCGGGCGACGTCGAGGATCGCGTACAGGTCCTGGCTCACGGGCGGTTGCTTCCTGTCCTGTGCTCGGGTGCGGGGTGCTGGCTGGGGGTGGGCCGGCGGGGTCCGGCTGCTCCGGTGGGAGCGGGTCAGGCCTCGTCGAGGATGCGGGTGACGTAGCGGGCGACCGCACGCACGGCCGCCATCGTGCCTGGGTAGTCCATGCGCGTGGGGCCGACGATGCCGAGGGTCGCCAGGGACTGGTCCTCGGGGCCGTAGCCGGTGGAGACCGCGCTGGTGGAGGAGAGCTCCTCGTAGGGGCCCTCCGCGCCGATCCGGACGGTGACCAGCCCACCGGTGCCCGCCTCGCCGAGGAGCTTGAGCAGCACGACGTGCTCCTCGAGCGCCTCGAGCAGGGGACGTACGGCGGAGTCGAAACTGTCGCCGTAGCGCGCGAGGTTCGCCGCGCCGCCGACCGCCACCCGCTGGTCGGAGCGGTGGTCGCTCATCGCCTCCACGAGCGCCTCGACCACGGCGCCGGTGGGGTCCGCGGGCCGGTCTGCGGGCCGGTCCGGAGCCCCGTCCTCGCCGGGCTGCTCGGGCACCGAGGCCCGGAGCGCGGTCACTGCATCGGCGATCCGCTGCCCGACGGCGGCGAGCAGGACCCGGCTGCGCAGGGCGGCCAGCTCCTCCTCACCGATCGGGGACGTGAGCTCGACCAGGCGCTGCTCGACCCGGCCCGTGCTGAGGATCAGCACGACCAGGAGCCGCTCGGGGGTCAGCGCGACGAGCTCGACGTGGCGGACGGTGGAGGAGGAGAGCGTGGGGTACTGCACGACGGCCACCTGGCGGGTCAGCTGCGAGAGCAGCCGCACCGAGCGCGAGACCACGTCGTCGAGGTCGACGGCGCCGTCGAGGAAGGAGGAGATGGCCCGCTTCTCCGCCGCCGAGAGCGGCTTGACAGTGGTGAGGCGGTCGACGAAGAGCCGGTATCCCTTGTCGGTGGGGACCCGGCCGGCGCTGGTGTGGGGCTGGGTGATGTAGCCCTCCTCCTCCAGCACCGCCATGTCGTTGCGGACCGTGGCCGGCGAGACGCCCAGGCCGTGCCGCTCGACGAGCGCCTTGGACCCGACCGGCTCCTCGGTGTGGACGTAGTCCTCCACGATGGCGCGGAGCACGGCGAGCCGACGGTCCTCCTGCACGGTCCACCTCCGAGGTCTGCGGTCGAGGGCGGGCCCGGAGGCCCGCGGGGCCTGCGCTGGCACTCCGCAGGCCGGAGTGCCAATGCTACAAGCCGCGGGGTCGAGGCGCTGACAGGACCGCGAGGGTAGGTTAGGCTTACCTAACTATTGCACCGACTCACCTCGGAGGTCCCGTGCCGCTCGTCCGCTCCCCCCGAACCCAGCGCGACCCCTACTCCGTGGCGGCCCGCGCTCGGAGCGTGCTCGCCTGCCCCGCCGCCGCGGACCTGCGCCGGGACGGTCTGCCCGTCGACCTCGCCGAGGAGGTCCTCGGTCTCGACGACGACGCCGGGCGGCCCACCCTGGTGTGCCGCGCGGACGCGGCCCTGCTGACCGCGGCGGCGCGGCGCGAGGTGGTCTCGCTGCACCTCACCGGTGGCGTCGACGCCGGGGATCCCGCGCAGGCGGACCAGCTGCACCTCACGGGGCGCTTGGCGCTCGGGGTCAGCGAGCGCTGCGGCAGCTGCCCCGAGGAGCACCGCGTCGCCGTGCTCGAGCCGTCCGCGGTCGTCCTCACGGTGCGGGGGCGGGCCACCCCCGTCCCGGTCGCCGACTTCCTCTCCGAGGAGCACGTGCTCAACCGCGGCTACCTCACGCGCGCCGCGCAGCACGCCACGACCTGCCACGGCGAGGAGCTGCGGCGGGCGGTCTCGCGGCGCACCGGGCTCCCCCCGGCCCGGCTGCTGGCCGCCTCCCTCGGCGCGCTCACGCCTGCCGGCGTGGACCTGCGCTGGATCGACGCCGAGGGTGCGCATTCCGAGCGCCTGCGCTTCAGCCCACCCGCTGCCACCCCGGCCGAGCTGGGCGAGATGCTGCGCCGCCACCTCGACGGCGGGGTGTGCTGAACCCGCTCCTAGGGTGGCGGCATGACCGCCAGTCCCCCGGCCCTCGTCGAGGTCGCTGACCGCGTGTGGGTCGCCCGCCACGAGTGGTACGACGCCAACACCACCTACGTCGGGGGCGAGCGCGGCCTCGTCGTGGTCGACACGCACGCCTCGACCCGGATGGGCTGGGTGGTCGTGGAGCAGGCTCGCGCGCTCGGTGCCGGCGAGGTCGTCGCGGTCGTGACCACCCACGCCCACCACGACCACGTGCTCGGCACCGCGACGCTGCGCGAGGCCTACGGCGACGCGCTGCCCGTGCACGCGCACGAGACGTGCGTCGAGGAGCTGGCCGCGTGGGCGGCCGACCGGCCGGCGTACGACGGCGAGGAGCCGGTGCCGGGCGAGGTCGACGCGAGCCCGGTCGTGCTGCCCGACCGCCCGTTCTCGTCGGTCGCAGTGGTCGACCTCGGCGACCGGGCCCTGGAGCTGGTGCACCCCGGACGCGGCCACACCGCCGGCGACCTGGTCGTGCGGGTGCCCGACGCCGACGTGGTGCTGGCCGGCGACCTGGTCGAGGAGTCCGGTCCCCCGGCGTACGGCGCCGACTCCTTCCCGATGGAGTGGCCGCTGGCCCTCGACGTCACGCTGCAGCTGTGCACGCCCGGCACGGTCGTCGTCCCCGGGCACGGGGCCCCGGTGGACCGGGACTTCGTCATGGACCAGCGCGCCGACATCGGCGTCGTGGCCGAGACGATCCGCGACCTGGCCGGCCGCGGGGTGCCGCTGGCGCAGGCGCTCTCGGTCGGCGACTGGCCGATCGACCCCGCGCACCTGGCCCGGGCCGTCGAGCGCGGGTACGAGCACCTGCCGCGCAGCCAGAAGCGGCTGCCGCTGCTGTAGTCGGCCGGCCGGCGGGCGACTTTTCGCTCGATGCTCCGTTCGCCGACGGCGGGGTGTGGGTCGGCATCGGTGACGGCCCGACCTCCACGACGGGCGCGGCGTCGCGCTGCGCCTGGGCTCTCCGTGACTTCGTGGGTGCGTCTCGCGTCACCCTGCGCGTGACCTCGACCGTGCCGACGGCCCTTCCTGGCTGGCACGTCGATGACTGTCGATGTCGCATGAACCCTTGATTTCGAACTGGTGTTCGACTACGGTTGCGATATGTCGTCAGCCTCCGCCGAGCCCGTTGCGGAGTCCACGGCGCCTACCGTCGGCGGCCTGACCGAGACCGAGGTGCTGGACCGGGTCGGTGAGTGCGCGAGGACCTGGCAGCGGATGGGTGCTGAGCTGCTGGCGCTGGCCTACGAGTGGGCGATCGCGCACCCCGCGGACCGGCTCGACCCGACCGAGTCGGGCAAGCCCGGGCGGGAGAGAGCCAAGCTGTACGGCGGGGAGGGGACACCGGAGGTCACCGAGTTCGCCGCCGCGACCTTCGGCGCCCGGATGGGCCGAGGCACCCACGCCGGGCGCCGCCACATCTCCGCCGCTCTCGACCTCAAGCTCCGACTGCCGAACCTGTGGTCGCGGGTCCAGGCCCTCGAGGTCCGCGACACCTACGCCATCCACGTCGCCGAGGCCACCCGCAACCTGAGTGCCGCCGAGGCAGCCTGGGTCGACGGCGAGGTCGCCGAGTCCGCCGACGGCCGCATCCCCTGGACCCGCTTCCAGACCCTCGTGGCCGGCAAGGTCACCGCCGCCGCGCCCCACCTCGCCCGCGAACGCGAGGAACGCGCCGCCCGCGCCCGCTTCGCCAAGAAGCTCACACCCCTGCCCGGCGACCAAGCAGCCGGCATGGCCACCTTCATGATCCGAGCACCCCTGCCCATCATCGACGCCCTCGACGCCGCGATCACCACCCTGGCCTCGCGCATCGAGCGAACGCTGCCGGCCACGGTGACCGAGGCCGAGGACGCCCCCACCACCGACGACCTCCGCGTCCACGCGGTCGCGCTGCTCGCCGGCGGATTCGCCACCGACGCCGGATCCGACGCCGGATCCGACCTGCCCCACTGCACCGACCTGGACCTCGCCGAGCTGGACCTGCGCGACCTGCTGCCGCACACCACACTGGTGGTCCACCTCTACGGCGGCACCAGCCACACCGACCCCGAGACCGGCGATCAGATCACCGTCCCACCCGGCCGCGACCACGACGAGACCGGCCAGCCGCTGGACCACGTCGCGCGCATCGACGGCCACGGAGCCGTGTCCGAGACCTGGCTGCGAGAGGTCCTCGGCCCCCGCGCTCACTTCCAGGTGCTTCCGGTCCTCGACATCGACGGCCTCGCCCCCGTCGACGCCTACGAGATCCCCACCCGACACCGCCGAGCCGTCCAGCTCCGCCACCCCGTCGAGACCTTCCCCTGGGGCGCGGCGATCTCCACCAGCAGCCACGTCCAGCTCGACCACGAGGAACCCTGGCAACCACCCGGGCCCGAACAACCACACGGACAGACCCGCGTCGACAACCTCGGCCCCCTCCACTCCTTCCACCACCGCCTCAAGACCCACGGCGGCTGGCAGGTCCGCGAACCCTTCCCCGGCATTCACCTCTGGCGCGACCCCCACGGCCACACCTACCTCCGCGACGCCACCGGCACCCGCGCCCTGCCGAGCACCCCGGGCGAGGCCGCCTGCCGCACCACCGCAACCGTCGTCGAGATCTACCCGGGCCGCGCGGTCGAGCTCGTCGACGACCTCGGACCTGCCGGCTGGGCGGCCTGACCCCTCTACGGTGGGGCCGTGGGTTCTCGGGTGCTCATGGTGGTCGCAGCAGCGGTCGTCGTGCTGGCCGGGATCGGCGTGCTGTGGGTGACGGTGCTCCACGACGACCTGGTCACCTATCGCCACGCCCAGCAGACCTACGCCGACCAGGCGCCACCGGCGCGCGTCATCGAGCTCGAGGGCGACGAGGCGGCGGTCTCCGTCGGCAGCCCCGACGGTCGCGTCCTCACCGTCCAGCACCGCGACCCCGACGGGTCCGGCTGGACCGGGCCCGAGGAGGTCTTCGAGCTCGACGGACGCGGCCGCGACTTCGCCGACACCACCGCCCGTGAGGAGGGTGGCACGGTGGCCGTGCTCGCCCTGTTCTCGAACGGCAACGAGTACGACGGGGACGACCTCGACGTCGGGCTGGTGTGCCGGGACCGCGAGTGCTGGGTCCAGCGGGAACCCGGCTTCGGCGGGGAGCCGGAGGTGGCACCCGACGGCGCGACCGCCTACCTCGGCGAGGATCCCCGCGGCGCCTGGCTCTGGGACGAGAACGACGGCATCCGCCGGGTCGCGTGGTCCGGCCACCCGGCGTACGGCGCGGGGCCCGTGTCGGCCTCGCAGCCGGCCCTGGCACCGGACGGCTCGCTGCGGGTGGCGGCGGCCCGCGTGGTGCCCGGCGGGTGCCGGTTCACGCTCCTGGTCTCGGCCCCGCTCAGCGGCGACCTCACGCCGGTCGCCACCACCACCCGCCCCCGTGGCGCCCCGGCCGACTCGGGCTGCCGGCCCTTCCTCACCGCTCCCGGTCCGGACCGGGTCGTGGTGCGTCCGGTGGACCCGGGGCAGCGGTCCTTCGCCTGGGACCGCACCGGGGACGGGTGGAGCGCCGGGCCGCTGCGCCGGTAAAGCGGGTGAACGTCTCGGCGCATGGCCGCTAGCGTGCCCCCGGTGGATGCGACGACGCACGGACTGACCCTCGCCGAGGGGGAGCTCCCGGCCCGCGAGGACCTGCTCGACCTCTACGACGCCGTCGGCTGGACCGCCTACACCCGCCACCCCGACGTGCTCGAGCAGGCACTGGCCGGGAGCACCACGGTGGTGACCGCGCGACGCGAGGGACGGCTCGTCGGGCTGGCGCGCGCGCTCTCGGACGGGGCGACCATCTGCTACCTCCAGGACATCCTGGTCCGACCCGAGGAGCAGCGCCACGGCGTGGGGCGCGTGCTGGTGCGCCACGTCCTCGACCGCCACGCCGACGTGCGCCAGCGGGTGCTCGTGACCGACGCCGAGCCGGGGCAGCGGGCCTTCTACGAGTCGCTGGGCTTCACCGAGCTGCACGAGGTGGGGGCCGAGGACGGCGAGGCGGGACTGCGCGGGTTCATCAGCTTCGGCTGAGCGCGCAGCCGCACCGCCGGTCCGGTCGGCCGCGCTCGCCGGGGTGAGGCTGGCCCCGGCCGGCGGCGCCTAGCGTCGGGACATGTCCGAGTGCGAGCACGAGCAGACCACGAGCGCGATCCCCGACGAGCAGCTGCCGCCCGACCTGGTGCCGGGCGAGGACAACCCGCTGGCCGAGGGGCTGCCCGACGGCGAGGGGAGCGAGCTGCTCGAGGGCGGCAAGACCGCCGACGAGATGGACGACACCGATGAGGGAGCCAGCGACGACGGGGCCGAGAAGGACGGGCCCGGCGCGTCCTCCTGACCCGGACCCGGTCGGCTGCCTAGCCTCGTCCGGTGACCGACCGCTACGGCTCCGACGTGCTCTCCACCGACTGGCGCGCCCCGAAGCGCGGCCGCGCCGTCGAGGCGCCCGCCACGCTCGGCGAGGTCGTCGAGGAGGTCACCACCGACTTCTGCGGCGAGATCGTCGCCGTCGACCGCGACCTGGGCGTGCTCACGCTCGAGGACCGCCGCGGCACCCGGCGTACCTTCCCGCTCGGCCCCGGCTTCCTGCTCGAGGGCCGTCCCGTCGTGCTGGTGCCCCCGGTGACGCAGAGGGGCCCGGCCAAGCCGACCCGCACCGCCTCCGGCTCGGTGGCCGTGGAGACCAGGGCCAGGGTGGCGCGGGCCAGTCGGATCTTCGTCGAGGGCCGCCACGACGCCGAGCTGGTCGAGAAGGTGTGGGGCGACGACCTGCGGGTCGAAGGAGTGGCCGTGGAGTACCTCGGTGGCGTCGACGACCTCGCCGACCACCTGCGCGACTTCCGGCCCGGACCCGGTCGCCGCGTCGGCGTGCTGGTCGACCACCTCGTGCCGGGGTCCAAGGAGAGCCGGATCGCCCAGGGCATCCTCCGCTCCCCCGTCGGCAAGCACGTGCTGATCGTCGGGCACCCCTTCGTCGACGTGTGGCAGGCCATCAAGCCCGAGCGGGTCGGCCTCACCGCCTGGCCGACCATCCCGCGCTCGATCGAGTGGAAGAAGGGCGTGTGCCAGCACCTCGGCTGGCCGCACCGTGACCAGGCCGACATCGCCCGCGCCTGGAAGCAGCTGCTCGGTAGGGTCTCCTCCTTCGCCGACCTCGAGCCCGCCCTGCTGGGTCGGGTCGAGGAGCTGATCGATTTCGTCACCACCGACCAGGGAGACCGATGAGCCAGACGCCCCCGCCGCCCCCGCCGCCCCCGGGTCCTCCGGGTCCTCCGGGAGGGCAGCCGCCGTCGTGGGGCCACCCGCCCGGCCCTCCGGGCGGGGGCTGGGGCGCCCCCGGCCCACGGCCCATGACCCCCGACGAGGAGCGCACCTGGGGCGGCGCCGCCCACTGGTCGGCCTTCGTCGGCGCGGCCGTGGCGCTGGCGTTCCTCGGCCCGCTGCTGGTGCTGCTGCTCAAGGGCAACGAGTCGCCCTACGTCCGGCGCCAGGCCGTGGAGTCGCTGAACTTCCAGCTCTCGATGCTGATCTATGCCGTCGTCTCCGGCGTGCTCGTGCTGGTGCTCGTCGGCATCCTGCTGCTGCTGGTCGTCGGGGTGCTGTGGGTCGTCTTCACCCTCATCGGGACGGTGAAGTCGGCGAACGGCGAGGAGTACCGCTACCCGCTGACGATCCGGATGGTCAGCTGAAGGGTCGCTCCCCCGAGCCGACCGTCACGCCAGCAGGTCCCGCACGACCCCGTCGGCCAGGAGCCGGCCACGGTCGGTGAGCACGAGCCGGTCGCCGGCGGCGACCACCAGCCCCGCCGCCACCTGGTCGGGCACGGCCGCACGACCGGCCTCGTCGAGCACGTCCAGCGGCAGACCGTCACGCAGTCGCAGCTCCAGCAGCACCCGCTCGACGCGGCGGTCCTCCGGTGACAGCACCTCGCGGGCCAGCGCGGGGCTGACCCCGGCGGCCAGCCGCTCGGCGTACGCCGCGGGGTGCTTGACGTTCCACCAGCGCACGCCGCCGACGTGGCTGTGCGCGCCCGGGCCCACGCCCCACCAGTCCGCACCGGTCCAGTAGAGAAGGTTGTGCCGGCAGCGGGTCGCCTCACCCGTGGACCAGTTGGAGACCTCGTACCACTCCAGACCCGCGGCCCGCAGGTGCTGGTCGGCCAGCTCGTACTTGTCGGCGAGGTCGTCCTCCTCGGGCATCGGCAGCTCTCCGCGCCGCACCCGGCGGGCCAGGGCCGTGCCGTCCTCGACGATGAGGGAGTACGCCGACACGTGGTCGGGCGCGCAGTCCAGTGCCGCCCGCAGGGACGTCTCCCAGTCCGCGACCGACTCCCCCGGCGTGCCGTAGATCAGGTCGAGGGAGACCTGCAGCCCGGCCTCGCGGGCCCACTCCACGGCCCGCGGCACCCGCTCGGGGTCGTGCGTGCGGTCGAGCACCGCCAGCACGTGGCGCACCTGCGACTGCATGCCGAAGGAGACCCGGGTGAAGCCGCCCTCGCGCAGCCGGGCCAGGCCCTCGGGGGTCACCGAGTCGGGGTTCGCCTCGGTCGTGACCTCGACGTCGGGGGCCAGCCCGAGCTCTTCGCGGGCCGAGGCCAGGACCGAGACCAGGTCCTCGGGCGGCAGCAGCGTCGGGGTGCCCCCGCCGAGGAAGACGGTGTCGACGCGCACGTCGCGCTCGCCGAGCACCCCGCGGATCAGGCGGACCTCGGCGACGGCTGCGGCGGCGTACGTCGCGCGGGAGGCACCGGGGACGCTCGCCGGCCCGAGCTCCTCGGCGGTGTAGGTGTTGAAGTCGCAGTAGCCGCAGCGCACCGCGCAGAAGGGCACGTGCACGTAGAGCCCGAAGGGGCGCTCACCCACCCCCTCCAGCGCGCTGACCGGGAGGCTGCCATCGGCCGGTGCGGGCTCGCCGTCGGGGAGGGTGGAAGGCACCGGCCCATCCTCCCCCGTCCCTGGACGCGACGACGCCCCGGCCGGCGCACACGAGGTGCGCCGACCGGGGCGTCGAGGTCGATCAGCTGTAGAAGCTGTCGATCAGCTGCTTGTTGTTGTCCTCCACGACCGAGCGCTTGACCTTCATCGAGGGGGTCAGCTCACCGGACTCGATGGTGAGGTCGTGGTCGAGGATCTCCCACTTCTTGATGGTCTCCCAGCGGTTGAGCCTGCCGTTGAGCTGCTCAACGTAGCCGGCGACCATCTCCTTGACCTGCGGCGAGCGCACGATCTCGGTGTAGTCCTTGCCCGCCATGCCGTTCTCCTCGGCCCAGCCCGCCATCGCGTCGGGGTCGAGGGTGATGAGCGCGACGACGAAGTTGCGCTCGGCACCGAAGACCATGAACTGGCTGGCGTAGGGACACAGCGCCTTGAACTTCGACTCGATCGCCGGTGGGGCGATGTACTTGCCGCCGGATGTCTTGAAAAGCTCCTTGATGCGGCCGGTGATGGTGAGGAAGCCGTCGGCGTCCAGCTCGCCCTTGTCCCCGGTGCGCAGCCAGCCGTCCTCGGTGAACGCCTCGGCGGTCTTCTCGGGGAGGTTGTGGTAGCCGGCCATGATGTGCGGCCCGCGCAACTGGACCTCGCCGCCTTCGCCGATGCGGACCTCGGCGCCGGGCAGCGCGGGCCCGACCGTGCCCATCTTGTAGTTCTCGGGGTGGTTCACCGTGGCGCCGGCGCAGTCCTCGGTCATGCCGTAGCCCTCGAGGATGAGGATGCCCGCGGCGTGGAACCACCCGGCGATCTCGGAGTTGAGGGCGGCCGAGCCGGAGATGAAGAACCTCACCCGGCCGCCGAACCGTTCACGGACCTTACTGAAGACCAACTTGTCGAACAGACGGTGCTGCAGCTTCAGCGACAGCGGAATGCTCAAGCCCTCACGCTTGCGCCTGTCGACCTCGATGCCGACCTTGAAGGCCTGCTGGAAGATCTTCTCCTTGGCACCGCCCTCGGAGGCGGTCATGGTGACGATGCGGGCGTGCGCCTTCTCGAAGATGCGCGGCGCCGCACCCATGAACGTCGGCTTCACGACGCCCAGGTTGTCGACGATCTTCTCGACCCGGCCGTCGATGGCGGTCGCGAAGCCGCAGGCCAGCTGGGCGGAGAGCAACACCTTGCCGAACGAGTGCGACAACGGCAGCCACAGGAACTGCAGGTCGTCCTCGTGCAGGATGTCCTGCGCTTGGATGGCCGCCCCCTCGTAGACCCACCCCCGGTGCAGCAGCCGCACGCCCTTGGGGCGGCCGGTGGTGCCGGAGGTATAGATCAGGGTGGCCAGGTCATCGGGCGCGATAGCCCTCGCCCTCTCGGCCACGACGTCGGGGTGCTCGACGACGTGCTTCTCGCCCAGCGCGGCGAGGTCGTCCAGGCCGATGACCCATTCGCCGTCCGCCTCGCCCTCGAAGACCACGACCTTCTGCACGGTCGGGATCTCGTGCCTGCGCTCGCGCAGCTTGGCGACCTGGGTGTCGTCCTCGGCGAAGACGACCTGGGACTCGGAGTCGCTGACGATGTAGGCGGTGTCCTCAGCGTTGGTCGAGGGGTAGACGGTGGTGGTCGCCAAGCCGGCGCACATGATGGCGAGGTCGGCCAGGACCCACTCGTAACGGGTGCCCGAGGCGATGGCCACGCGCTGCCCGCCGGTCATGCCGAGCGAGAGCAGGCCGGCGGCAAGATGGGTGACCCTGCGACCCACCTGATTCCAGGTCACGGACTCCCACGCCTCACCGACTGGGAAGCGGAACGCCTCGGCGTTCGGGGACTTCGCCACTCGGTCGAGGAAGAGCAGGGCCAGGTTCTGCGGCAGGTGATCGAGGAAGCTGACATCGGGGTTGGCGGGCATGACGCTCCTGTGCAGGGGACAACGGAACTCCGGCACCTCCAGGAAAGCCGGACGTTGGCCGTAACTTACGTCACTTCCCCTAGGGATGCGTGCAAGTCATCTCAGGACTTCCTGAGAACCTCAGGATCCGGCGGCGTAGACCTCGGCGCGCTCCCGCGCCCGCGGCAGGAGGTCGGGGACCTCGAGCAGCCGGGGCAGCAGCGAGTGGTCGGTGTTGAGCGCGCGGAACATCGTGCTGACCGTCACCCCGTGCCCGGGGCGGTGCACGACGCTCAGCTCGTCCCCGGCCGCGAGCGTGCCCTCGCCCAGCACCCGCAGGTACGGCCCGGGGCGGGCGAGCTCGGCGAAGCGGCGTACCCAGGCCCGGTTGTCGTAGCCCGAGCGGCCCATCCACTGCTTGAAGTCGTTGCAGGGCGTGCGGATCGAGCGGACCTCCAGCAGCACGTCGCCGACCTGCCAGCGCTCGCCGATCTCGGCCTCGTTGACGTCGATGCCCTGCGTCGTGAGGTTCTCACCGAACTGCCCGTCCGCGATGGGCGTGCCGAGCTCGCCCTCCCAGTGGTCGAGGTCCTCGCGGGCGAAGGCGTAGACCGCCTGGTCGGGCCCGCCGTGGTGGACGGTGTCGGAGACCTCGTCACCGTCCAGGCCCAACCGACCCACGCGCACCGGGCCGTGCACCGCGGTCTTGTCGATGGAGGTGCGGCCGATGCCCGCCCACGCGGCCTCGCGGGGACGGCCGACGCTGACGGTGAGGATGCGCGACATGGCGGCATCCTCCCAGGCGGGGGGTGGCGCTGCCCGACTTCCTGCCCGGACGGTCGGAGTGCTTGCCGAACCGGAAAGCGATCGCTACGCTTTCCATCATGGAAACTTCTCGGACCCATGACGGCAGGGAGCGCGAGGCGGCGCTCCAGCAGCTCCAGGACATCGAGCGAGCCCAGGCGGCGACCTGGCTGGACCACCCGGCAACGCCGTGGTGGTGGGCGCCGTACTTCGCCGTGTGGTCGGGAGCCCTGGTGCTCTCCGTCGGCTACCTCCCCGGCTGGGGCAGCGCCCTGGGCAACCTCGCACTGGTGGCGGCCTCGGCCTTCCTGATCGGCTACCAACGCCGCCACCGCGGGACCTGGCCCACCGGCGACGTCCCGCAGGAGCTGCACCGTCCGCTCTGGATGCTCCTGGTGGGGGCCGTGGCGGTCATGGCCGCCGCGACCGCGCTCGGGTTCCTCGTCTCCGTGTGGGTCTCCGCGGTGGTGACCGGCGTGCTCGCCGGGCTGCTGGTCTGGCGGTACGAGCGCGACTACGCCCGGGCGGCCGAGCGCGCGCGGCGGCGGCTCGGGTGAGCGCCCCTCCCGAGGCCGGGCACGAGGCCTCGCCCGCACCGCTGGCCGACCTCGACCCCGTGCTGACCGCTCCCAAGCGGCTCGCCTTCATGGCGGTCCTGGCGGCTTCGACGTCGACCGACTTCTCCTTCCTGCGCCGCCACCTCGGCGTGAGCGACTCCGACCTCTCGAAGCAGGCCTCGGCACTGGAGTCGGCCGGCTACCTCACGGTCACCAAGGACGGGCGCGGTCGGGGAGGCACCACGACCTTCAAGATCACCAAGCAGGGACGGGCCGCGTTCGAGCGGCACCGGGACACGCTGCGCGCCCTGCTGGGGTGACCTCGGTCCCCTCAGTCCGCGATCGCCTTGGCCACCGTCAGCATCCGGGTGACGTACGCCGGGTCCGGCTCCCCGTCACGCACCGCCCAGAAGGCGTTGAGAACCAGCCGGACGGTGGCCCAGGCGCGCGCCCGGTCCTCGTCGAGCCCGGCGGCGTCGACCACGGCGTGGAAGCGGGCGCGCAGCGCACGGCGGACGTCCCCGGCGACCTCGTCGAAGCGGTTCCACAGCAGCGGCGCCAGCTCCCAGTGCGGGTCCCCGCTCATGGCGTGCGGGTCGATGGCGACCCAGCCCCCGTCGGCGCCGTCCGCGTCCGCGGTCCGGTGCAGGACGTTCTCGTAGTGCAGGTCCCCGTGCACGAGGGTGCCGGTGCTGGCCGGGTCGGTGGTGAGGTCGCGCAGCAGGGCGACGCACTGCTCGACCATCCGCCGCGGCAGCCCGGCGTCGCGCGGCAGCGCGGTCAGCGGCTCCAGATCCCGCCCGACGTACGCCGTCAGCAGCCTGAGCCGGGGAGGTGCCGGCACGTGCAGCAGCCCGTAGAGGTCCCCCACCACCTCGCAGGCGTGGATGTCCCACTCCTCGGTGAGGTCGCGCCGCTCGAGCCGCTCCACCAGGACCGCCCGTCGGTGCGGGTCGGCCCGCAGCAGCCGGACCGCTCCACGACCGCCCCACGTCTGCAGCGCCAGCGCCTCGTGCTCGGGCCCGCTCCCGGCGTCGGCGACCTTGAGCACGGCCCGGCCACCGTCGCCGGTCCGCACCGGGACCGCGACGGAGGCGCGGCCCCAGACCTCGTCGGTCTCCCGCTCGAGGTCCCACTCCTCCAGCAGCCCACGCAGGGCGGGCGGCAGCGGCTCGGGCACTACTTCTTGGACTTGTCCACCGAGCTGCCGGCACCGTCGTTGCTGAGCGCGGCCACGAAGGCCTCCTGGGGGACCTCGACGCGGCCGACCATCTTCATCCGCTTCTTGCCCTCCTTCTGCTTCTCCAGCAACTTGCGCTTGCGGCTGATGTCGCCGCCGTAGCACTTGGCCAGGACATCCTTGCGGATGGCGCGGATGTTCTCGCGGGCGATGACGCGGGCGCCGATGGCAGCCTGGATCGGGACCTCGAACTGCTGCCTCGGGATGAGCTCCTTGAGCTTGCCGGCCATCATCACGCCGTAGGCGTAGGCGGCGTCCTTGTGGACGATCGCGCTGAAGGCGTCGACCGGCTCGCCCTGCAGCAGGATGTCCACCTTGACCAGGTCGGCGGCCTGCTCCCCGGAGCGCTCGTAGTCCAGCGAGGCGTAGCCCTTGGTGCGCGACTTCAGCTGGTCGAAGAAGTCGAAGACGATCTCGCCCATCGGCAGCGTGTAGCGCATCTCCACGCGGTCCTCGGAGAGGTAGTCCATCCCACCGAGCGTGCCGCGCTTGGTCTGGCACAGCTCCATGATCGTGCCGATGAAGTCGCTCGGCGAGAGGATCGTGGCCCGGACGACGGGCTCGCGGACCTCGGCGATCTTGCCCTCGGGGAACTCGCTGGGGTTGGTCACCTCGACCTCGGTGCCGTCCTCCATGACGACCTCGTAGACCACGTTGGGCGCGGTGGAGATGAGGTCGAGGCCGAACTCGCGCTCGAGCCGGTCTCGGGTGATCTCCATGTGCAGCAGGCCCAGGAAGCCGCACCGGAAGCCGAAGCCCAGCGCGCCGGAAGTCTCCGGCTCGTAGGTCAGCGCCGCGTCGTTGAGCTGGAGCTTCTCCAGCGCCTCGCGGAGGTCGCCGAACTGGTCGCCGTCGATCGGGTAGAGCCCGGCGTAGACCATCGGGTTGGGGTGCTTGTAGCCACCCAGGGGCTCGGTCGCGCCCTGGTGGAGGGTCGTGACGGTGTCGCCGACGCGGGACTGGCGCACGTCCTTCACGCCGGTGATGAGGTAGCCCACCTCGCCCACGCCGAGCTCGCCGGCCTTGACTTGCTCGGGGCTGATGACGCCGACCTCGAGCATCTCGTGGGTCGCACCCGTCGACATCATCTTGATCCGGTCGCGGTGGTTGAGCTTGCCGTCGACGACGCGGACGTAGGTGACCACGCCGCGGTAGGTGTCGTAGACCGAGTCGAAGATCAGCGCCCGCGCGGGCTTGTCGGCGTCACCGACGGGCGGCGGGGTCTGCTTGACGATCTCGTTGAGCAGCGCCTCCACGCCCAGGCCGGTCTTGGCGCTGACCTGCAGCACGTCGGAGGGGTCGCAGCCGACCAGGCCGGCCAGCTCCGCGGCGTACTTCTCCGGGTTGGCGCTGGGCAGGTCGATCTTGTTGAGCACCGGGATGATGTGGAGGTCGGCGCCCATGGCGAGGTACAGGTTGGCCAGCGTCTGGGCCTCGATGCCCTGTGCAGCGTCGACCAGCAGGATCGCGGCCTCGCAGGCCTCGAGCGAGCGGGACACCTCGTAGGTGAAGTCGACGTGGCCGGGGGTGTCGATCATGTTGAGCACGTAGGTGCCCGGCTCGGCACCCTGCTCGTTGTCGTCCGCCACCGCCCACGGCAGCCGGACGGCCTGCGACTTGATGGTGATGCCGCGCTCGCGCTCGATGTCCATCCGGTCGAGGTACTGCGCCCGGGCCGCCCGGTCGTCGACGACGCCGGTGAGCTGCAGCATCCGGTCGGCCAGCGTCGACTTGCCGTGGTCGATGTGGGCGATGATGCAGAAGTTCCGGATGATGGCCGGATCGGTCTGGCCGGGGACGGGCCAGGACTTCGGGGGAACAGCAGGCACGGGGGTCTCAGGCGTCTCTCGTACGTCGGGACGGACCCGCCCATCCTCCCACGGCACCCCACGAACCCCCGCCACGCCGAGGCCCCGGGTCCCGGGCTTCGGGCGTGACGCGGGCCACGATGGGCCGGTGCCCACCTCTTCCCCGGCGGTCGCGCCTGCCGTTGCGTCACCTGCACCACCGACACCCGCGCCCGTGCACACCTACCTGCCGTGGGGTCGCACGGCCCGCCGCCTGGACTGGGCCCACCTGCCGCCGCAGGTGCGCTTCGAGGTCGAGGCCCGGCTCGGCTCCCCGGTGGTCTCGGACGCCACGCTGACCCATGGTTTCGTGCCGGTCGTCGAGACCGTCCTCACGTGTGCCGACGGCAGCACCCACCTGCTGCGGGCCGCCTCCGCCAAGGCGCAGCGCTCCTTCGCCGCCGCCCTGCGCAGCGAGGCCCGGTGGCTGGCCGCGCTGCCGGCGCAGGTCCCCGTCGTGGGGCTGACCGCCTTCCTCGACGGCGACTGGGTCGTGCTGCTGCTCGAGCACCCCGTCGCCACCGCCCCGGCCCGACCCTGGTCCGAGGAGGAGCTGGACCGCTGCCTGGCCGCCCTGGCGTCCGTGGCCGAGGTCCTGACCCCCGCGCCCGCGGGCCTGCGCGACTTCGCCGAGGACCTCGCCGACTGGCTGGGGCGATGGGACATCCTGGCCGAGCGCGAGGACCTCGGTACGCCGATGCAGCTGATCACCGCCGGCAGGCTGGCCGGTCGCCTCCCCGAGGTGACCGCCGGCGACACCCTGGTCCACACCGACCTACGCGACGACACCCTGCGCCTGGCCCCGGACGGGCGGGTCCTCCTCGACGGCTGGGCCTGGCCGGTGCGCGGCGCCGCCTGGCTCGACTCGCTGCTGCTGCTGGTCGGGCCGTGCGGCGACGGCGTCGACGTCGAGGCCGTGCTCCGGCGTACCCCCCTGCTGGCGGAGGTCCCCGACGACCACGTCGACTGCGTGCTGGCCGCGATGGCGGGCTTCTTCCTCACCAGCTGCGACCTGCCCGTGCCGGCGCCCTCGCCCTGGCTGCGGGAGTTCCAGCGGTGGCAGGGTGAGGCTGCCTGGGGCTGGCTGCGCCGACGGCGCGGCTGGTCGTGAGGCTCCCCCGGCAGGCGGTCCCACGCGATTTGGGTGCGCTCCGGCGCCACTGTTAGATTCTCCTGTCGCTTCCGTTGGCGCGCCTCTGCGCGCCCGTTGCGACCGTCAGCTCCACCAGACCAGCACGTACCGACACATGTGAGGCGGGCCCCGTGGCCAACATCAAGTCCCAGATCAAGCGCAACAAGCAGAACGAGAAGCGCCACGAGCGCAACAAGGCCGTCAAGAGCGAGCTCAAGACCGCCATCCGCCGCTTCAACGAGGCCGCCGAGGCCGGCGAGACCGAGAAGGCCGTCCTCGCCTCCCGCGTCGCCACCAAGAAGCTCGACAAGGCCGTCTCCAAGGGCGTCATCCACAAGAACCAGGCCGCGAACCGCAAGTCGTCGATCGCCAAGAAGGCCGCCGCACTCTGATCCTCCCCCGGGCTCGACCCGGTCTGGGACGCTGACAGCGACCCGCTCCACTCCGGTGGGGCGGGTCGTCGGCGTTTCCGGGACCTGACCGGCGCCTCAGGAGCGCAGAGCGGTGATGGTGAGCACCAGCCGCTCGAGGGTGTACGCCGGGTCGCTGGCCGCGCCCTTGATGTCGGCGTCGGCCTGCGCGACCGCGCGGATCGCCGCGACCAGGCCGTCGTCGCTCCAGCCCTTGACCTGCTCGCGCAGGGTGCGGATCTTCCACGGCGGCACGCCGACGTCGCGCGCCAGGTCGGCGTCGCGGGCGCCCCGGCCGCGGGACGTGGCGGCCTTGAACCGGGCCAGCCCGCGGGCGCTGCCGGCGAAGGCCGAGGTCACCAGGACCGAGGCCGTGCCGTTGTCGAGCGCCCAGCGCAGCTCCTCCAGCGCCTCGAACCGGCGCCCGGCGAAGGCCGCGTCGGCGACGACGAAGGACTTCGCCTCGGCCCGTCCCCCGAAGTACTGCGAGACCCTCTGCTCGGCGATGGTCTCGCCCGGGAAGTCGTGGGTCAGCTGGTCGACGGCCGCGGCGAGGGCACGCAGGTCCTGCCCGATCGCCTGCACCAGCAAGGCGGCGGCGCTCGGCTCCATCCGCGACCCGAGCATCCGCGCCTCGGCGAGCACGAACTGCGGGAACTCCGAGGCCTTGAGCTCCTCGGTCTTGACCTCGGTGACCGGCCCGAGCTTGCGCAGCTTGGTCAGGGTGCCCGAGCCCTTCGGCCCGCCGCTGTGGACCAGCACGAGCGCGACGTCCTCGGCGGGAGCGGCGGCGTAGTCGAGCAGCGCCGCGACGGACTCCTCGGGCAGGTGCTCGAGCTCGCGCACGACGACGCAGCGGGTGCTGGAGAACAGACTGGGTGCCGACATCTCCCCCAGGGACCCGAGGGTGAGGTCGGAGCCGACCGCCTCGGCCATCTCGGCCTCGGCGTCGTGGGCGCGGACCGCAGCGCGCACGGCACCGACGGTGCGCTCGCGCAGGAACTCCTCCTTGCCCGTCACGAGGGTGACGTGGCCCAGGACGTCCCCGGGGGCCGGACCGGCCTGGCGGGCGGGAGCGGATCGGGTGGCTGCCATGGTGCGGCTCAGCCTGCCACAGCGCACCGACGGTGCCGCCCGCACCTCAGCGGGCCGTGAGGGTCGCGGGCGCCCCGGCGGCGTCACCGTCGCCGAGGACCGCGAGCGCCCCGTCGGTGTCGGTCCGCAGGACTCGCGCGCCGACGCCCTCCAGGCTGCGGACGAGGTCGGGTGAGGGGTGGCCGTAGCCGTTGTCCTCCCCCACGGTGAGCAGTGCGACCTCGGGACGCAGCGACACCAGCCAGTCGAGGTCCTGGTACCGGCTGCCGTGGTGCGGCACCTTGAGCACGTCCACGTCCAGCCCGGGCAGGGTCCGGGCGAGCGCGGCCTGTCCCGGCGGCTCGACGTCGCCGGTGAGCAGCACCCGCAGTCCGTGGACCTCGGCCAGCAGCACCACGCTGGCGTCGTTGGCCGCGCTGCCGTCGCCGGGCCCCGGGGCCGGCTCCCCCGCCGTCGGCCACAGCACCTGGAGGTGCACGTCGCCGGAGGTCCAGGTGCCGGCGTACGGCGCAGGGCGGACGGGGACACCCTGCTCCCGGGCCAGCGCCAGGGCCTCGCGTGCCCCGTCGGTGGGGTCGAGGACGCGCGAGACCCAGACCTCCCCGACGGCGCGGTCCTCGAGCGCCCCGCGCAGGCCGTCGACGTGGTCGGCGTGGAAGTGGCTGAGCACCAGCAGGTCGAGGGTCTCGACCCCGAGGTCGTCGAGGCAGCGGTCCACCGCCGCGGGGTCGGGGCCGACGTCGACGAGCACGGCGCGACCCGGTGCGGTGGCGAGCACGAGGGCATCGCCCTGCCCGACGTCGCAGGCGACCACCGACCAGCCGCGCGGCGGCCAGCCCGGGGTCGGGGGTCGGACGAGGACGGCGACGACGAGGACCAGGCAGAGCAGGGCCCCGCGCGCGCGGGAGCCCACGAGCCACGGGCCGCGCCAGGCGAGGAGCACCGTCAGCGCCGTGAGCACGACCAGCGCGCCGGCAGAGGTACCCCAGTCGACGGCAGCCGTCGGCAGTGCTGCGCCCCGGTGCGCGACCTCGACGATCCAGCCCACGCACCAGGTGGCCAGCGTCCCGACCTGGCGCCCGGCCCACGGCCAGACCAGCCCCAGGCAGCCGGCGAGCAGGCCGAGCACGGTGGCGGGGCCGACGGCCGGGGCCGCGAGCAGGTTGGCGGCGACCGCCACCAGGCTCACCTGGCCGCTGAGGCCGGCGACGACGGGGGTGCAGGCCAGCTGGGCTGCCGTCGGGACCGCGATCGCCTCCGCGAGCCACCGCGGCAGCCAGCGGGCGAGGGCGTCGCGCCAGCGCGGCGCGAGCAGCACGATGCCGGCCGTCGCCAGGACGGACAGGGCGAAGCCCGGGGCGACCGCCAGGGCGGGGTCGAGGAGCAGCAGCACGAGGACCGCGACACCGAGGCTGCGCACGGCCCTGCCACCACCGCCCCGGGTCAGGGCGAGCAACCCGACCACGCCCATGACGGCCGCCCGCAGCACGCTCGGCTCGGTGCGCGCGAGCAGCACGAACCCCAGCACCCCCAGGAGGCCGAGCAGCAGGAGCGCGCGCCCGCGCAGCCCGACCGCCCGGGCCGTGAGCAGGAGCGCCCCCAGCAGCAGCGTGAGGTTGGTGCCCGAGACCGCGAGCAGGTGCGTCAGCCCGGTCTCGCGGAACTCCTCCGCGACAGCGGGGTCCAGGCCCGCGTCGTCGCCGGCGACGAGGGCGGGCACCAGGACCCGCTCGGGCGCGGGCCGGTGGGCCACGGCCTCGCGCAGCGACGCACGCAGGGCGGCGGTGGCACGCCACCAGGGGTCCGGCCCGACTCCGTGCCGCGGTTCCCCGACCGCCACGACGACCGCCGAGAGGTGACGCTCCCCCGGCTCGGTCTCCTCGAGCCGGCCGGCGAACCCGACCTCGGCCCCCAGGGGCACCTCGGCCCACGAGCCGGGCGCGATGACCAGCACCGGGGAGCGCACCCGCCACGTGCTGCCCCGGCCGGTCAGCTCGCGCACCTGGGCCCGCAGCACCACCGCGTCGCCCCGGGCCGCGGCGATCGGCCGCGGGTCGCTGGTGAGGACCAGGGACCCGCTGACCGCCGCCCCGTCCCGCGCGAGCGCCGCGGTCGGGTCGGTGCCGACCCGCTCCGCCCGCAGCTCGGCGACACCCAGCACCGCGACCAGCGCGACGCCGCACGCCAGCGCCGTGGCTCCCCAGGCGGTCGCGCGCCACGCGAGCAGGAGGGGTACGACGACACAGAGCCCTGCCACGACGAGCCGCCACCCACCGGGCAGCAGCCCCGCGGCCAGGCCGCCGCCCCAGGCCGCGACGCCGACCAGCCCCATGCGGAGGTCCGTCCGGGCCGGCCCCGCGGGCGGCCCCTGCCCGCTCAGACCGTCACCAGCGGGGCGAGCGTCTCCAGGGTGGCGGGGCCAATGCCGTCGACCTCGAGCAGCTCCTGCACGGCGGTGAAGCCGCCGTTCTCGGTGCGCCAGGCGAGGATGGCCTGCGCCGTCACGGGCCCGATGTCCGGAAGTGCCTCGAGCGCCGCCTGGTCGGCGGTGTTGAGGTCGACGAGGGCGGCCGGGGCGGTGGCGCCGGGCACAGGGGGCGCTGCCGTCCCGGGCACCGCTCCGACAGCCGGTGCCGGCTGCGCGCCCACCAGCACCTGCTCTCCGTCGACCAGGACCCTCGCCAGGTTGAGGGCGCTGAGGTCGACGCCGCCCCGGACCCCGCCAGCGGCCTCGAGCGCGTCCACCACGCGCGACCCGACGGGCAGCTCGACCACACCCGGACGCCGGACCCTGCCGGCCACGTCGACCACCACGAGCCCTGCCCCCGCCTCGGCCGCCCCCGCCTCGGCCGCGGCGCCGACGGGGGCGCCCTCGGGCTCGAGCAGAGTCAGGGGCGCGGCCGTCTCCCCCGGGCCGGGAGTGGCCGGGGCGGCGACCGGCACCGGGTCGGAGCGGACGACCCACCAGCTCGTGAGGGCCAGCGCCAGCGCCACCGCGACCGCCAGCACCGCGAGGTGGGCGGGCGCCAGCAGCAGCGGCCCGGTGGGCAGCCCCGGGCGGGCACGTGGGCGTCGCGACGCGTGCCGACCCGGCACGGGCACCCGGACCACGAGCGCGGGCGGCTCCGTGGGTGGCCGCGTCAGCGCCGGCACCCGGGTGGCCGGGCGGACCACGTGCTCGGGCCACGCGTCGGCCGGGTCACCAGCCGACTCACCGGCCGACTCACCGGCCGACTCACCGGACGGCTCACTGGGCGGCGTCGCGGCAGGTGCGGAGCCGGGGCCCGGGACAGCCGCCGCGAGCACGGCCTGGTCGCGCACACGCGTGTGGGTCCCCCACCACGGCGGCACCTCCGCCTCCGGAGCGGGCGTTCCGGGCGGTCCGGCCCCGCGAGCAGCGTCACCGCTCCCGGGCACCGGGGCGAGGAGGGAGAGCCGGTGGGCGACGACCTCGCGGCGGTCGGGCTCGGAGCGGCGGCTTCGCATGGACCCACGCTAGGAACGGCGCGACGCCCTGCCCGCGGGGACGCGCGCCGCTGGGGACGCGCCCGCAGCGCGGCACCCCTGTGGACGACCGGCGGGCCGTCAGCGGTGGCGGGGGGCGACGCAGACGGCGATCATGCCCGGGCCGACGTGGGCGCCGAGCACGGCGCCGAGCTCCCCGCACGTGACCGGGCGGCCGTCGAGCCGCTCGGCCAGCCGCTCGGTGAGGTGGGTGGCGAGGGTGGCCGCGCGCTCGGGGTTGGCCAGGTGCGCGACGGCGACGTCGACGCCCTGCTCGGGGTCCAGCGCCTCTGCCGCCTCGACCGCCAGCTCCTCGAGCCGGGCCAGGGCGCGCCCGGAGGTGCGGACCTTCTCCAGCGGGGCGACCCGCCCGTCCTGGATCTTCAGCAGCGGCTTCACGGCGAGCGCACCGCCGAGGAGGGCGGCGGTGGCGCCGATCCGGCCGCCGCGGCGGAGGTACTCCAGGGTGTCGACGTAGAACAGCGACGCCGCCTCGCCGGAGCACGCCCGGGCCGCCTCGGCCGCCTCGGCCGCCGTGGCCCCCTCGGCGACAGCGCGGGCGGCGGCCAGCGCGGCGAAGCCGGTCGCCACCCCCACCTGACGGGTGTCGACGGTGACCACGGGGATCGGCGACTCCAGGGCCGCGAGCTGGGCGGACTCGTAGGTGCCGCTCATCTCCGACGACAGGTGGATGGAGACGACCTCCTCAGCACCGTCGGCGGCGACGTCGCGGTAGGTCTCGAGCATCACGGCCGGGGAGGGTCGCGAGGTCGAGACCGGGGTCCACTCCTTGAGCGCCTCGGCCACCCGGGTCGGGGTCGCTCCCTCCGAGCCCTCGTCGAGCACCTCGGCGCCGATGACGACCTGCAGCGGCACGACGACGACCCCGTGCTCGGCCGCCACCTCCTCGGGGAGGCTGGCGGTGGAGTCGGTGACGACGGCGACCCGGTGGTGTGCTGCCACGGGCCTCAGACCACCACGTTGACCAGCTTGGGCGCGCGCACGACCACGGTGCGGACCGCGGCGCCGCCGATGGCGCGCTGCACGTCGGGGTCGGCCAGCGCGGCCTCGCGCAGGGCGTCCTCGGTGACGTCGGGCGCCACTTCCAGGCGGGCCTTGACCTTGCCCTTGACCTGCACGACGCAGGTGACGGTGTCCTCGACCAGCAGCGCGGGGTCGACGGCCGGCCAGCCGGCGCGGGCCACCGTGCGGTCGTGGTCGGGGTTGTTGCCCAGCCGCTCCCACATCTCCTCGGCGACGTACGGCGCCACCAGCGACAGCAGCACCGCGACCGCCTCCACGGCCTCGCGCACCGCCGGGTCGGCGGGACCGCACCCGGAGTCGATGGCCTTGCGGGTGGCGTTGACCAGCTCCATGACCCGCGCGACGACGACGTTGAACCGGTAGGACTCCACCAGCTCGGCCGCGTCGTGCACGGTCCGGGCGGTGACCCGGCGCAGCGCGGGGTCACCGGCGTCGAAGGAGACCCCGGGCTCGGAGGTGACGTCGCCCGACAGCCGCCAGGCGCGCTGCAGGAACTTCAGCGACCCCTCGGGCGACATGTTGGCCCAGTCGATGTCGTCCTCGGGCGGGCCGGCGAAGACCAGCGTCAGGCGCACCGCGTCGACCCCGAAGGCGTCCAGCTGCTCGCCCAGGTTGACGCCGTTGCCCAGGGACTTCGACATCTTCTTGCCCTGGTTGATGACGAAGCCCTGGTTGAGCTGCGCCGACCACGGCTCGCGGAAGTCGACCAGGCCCATGTCGTTGAGGACCTTGGTGAAGAACCGGCCGTAGAGCAGGTGCAGGACCGCGTGCTCGACGCCGCCGACGTACAGGTTGGTCGGCATCCACGCGTTGACCTTGGCGCTGTCGAAGACGCGGTCGGTCTCGTGCGGGGAGCAGTAGCGGAACATGTACCAGCTGGAGTCGACGAAGGTGTCCATCGTGTCGCCATCGCGGGTCGCCGGGCCGCCACACGTGGGGCAGGTGGTGTTGACCCAGTCGGTGGCCGCGGCCAGCGGCGAGGTGCCCTGCGGCTTCAGGTCGGCGCCGCGCAGCTCGGGCAGCAGCACCGGCAGCTGGTCCTCGGGCACCAGCACCTCGCCGTCCACCGGGCAGTGCACGACCGGGATCGGGGCGCCCCAGTAGCGCTGGCGGCTCAGCAGCCAGTCGCGCAGCCGGAAGTTGACCGCGCCCCGGCCGGCCTTCATCTCCTCCAGGAAGTCGATGGCCGCCCGCTTGGCGTCGGCGACCGACAGCCCGTTGAGCGTCAGCGCCGAGGCGACCCCAGGTGCCGGTGAGTTGATGGCCGGGCCCTCCCCGGCGTACGCCTCCCCCTCGAAGCCCTCGGGGACCTCGGTGGTGCGCACGATCGGCAGCCCCATCGCGGTGGCGAACTCCCAGTCGCGCTGGTCGCCGCCGGGCACGCCCATGACCGCACCGGTGCCGTAGTCGGCCAGGACGTAGTCGGTGGCCCACACCGGGATCTGCTCGCCGGTGACCGGGTTGGTGGCGGTGACGCCCAGGTCGACCCCGGTCTTGGGTCGGTCGGTGGCCAGGCGCTCGATCTCGCTGGCCTTGCGGACCTCCTCGCGGTAGGCCTCGAAGGCCGGGCGCTGGGCGTCGGTCACCAGCTCCTCGGCCAGCGCGGCGTCGACGGCCACGACCATGAAGGTGGTGCCGAAGATGGTGTCGGGACGCGTCGTGTAGACCGTGACCGGCTCCTCACGGCCCTGGATCGCGAAGTCGACGTGGGCGCCCTCGGAGCGGCCGATCCAGTTGCGCTGCGCGGTGACGACGCGGTCGGGCCAGGTCTTCTCCAGCTCGTCCAGGCCGTCCAGCAGCTCCTGGGCGTAGTCGGTGATCTTGAAGTACCACTGGGTCAGCTCCTTCTTCGTCACCTCCGCCCCGCACCGCTCGCACGTGCCCTGCACGACCTGCTCGTTGGCCAGCACCGTCTGGTCCTGCGGGCACCAGTTGACGGGGCTGTTCTTCCGGTAGGCCAGGCCGCGCTCGTAGAACTTCGCGAACAGCCACTGGGTCCAGCGGTAGTACTCCGGGTCGCTGGTGTTGAAGGTGCGCGTCCAGTCGAAGGACGCGGCGTACTTCTGGCAGGACTCGATGGACTTGGCGATGTTGGCCTTCGTGTACGTCGCCGGGTGCTCGTCGTTGCGGATCGCGGCGTTCTCGGCGGGCAGGCCGAAGGAGTCGAACCCCATGGGGTTGAGCACCTCGAAGCCGCGCTGCCACCAGTAGCGCGCCACGACGTCGTGCAGGGCGAAGACCTCCGCGTGGCCCATGTGCAGGTCGCCGGAGGGGTAGGGGAACATCGTCAGCGCGTACTTCTTCTCCCGCGGGGAGTCGTCGTCGGCCTTGAAGGGCTGCAGCCGGTCCCAGACCGGGCGCCACTTCTCCTCGACGGCCGTGACGTCGTACGTCGTCGGGTCCTGCTCCTGCTGCTGCTCGCTCATCGCTTCGTCTCTCTCACGTCTTCGGTGGACCTGGCTCGGGGTCTGGCTCGGGGCACAAAAAAACCCCTCGGGCACGAGGGGCAGCCGCGGCGGCGTGGTGCTGGCCGTCGCGGCTAGGTAAGGAGCAGGTCCTGGCGCACGGGGGCGATGCTACTCGCCCCCGGCGCGCCCGTCACAGCGAGCCGACCAGGGCGGCCACCTCCTCGACCTGGCGCACGTCGGAGCCGGTGGGGATCAGCTGGACCTCGTCGGCGCCGGCGTCGGCCATCCGCAGCAGCACCTCGCGCAGCCCGGCCAGCGTGCCGGCGTACCCGGTCGTCGAGGCCATGGCGTCGACGAGGTCGGCGGGGATCCAGTTCATGTAGTGGCGCAGGTGGCGGTGGACCTGGGCCCGCGCCGACCCGTCGCCGTCGTCGAGGGCGAACCAGAACGACGTGGCCAGGTGCGGTGCCGGCCTGCCTGCCTCGGCCCAGGCGGTGCGGGCGGTGTCGAAGAGGGCCGCGACCCCGGTCGGGTCGAGGTCGAGCGTGACCCCGGCCAGGCCCTGCGCCCAGGCGGCGGCGTGCCGGACGGTGCGCGGCCCCATGGTGCCGACGTGCACCGGCGGACCACCCGCCTGCAGCGGGGGCGGACCGACCGGCAGCGTCGCGCCCGTGACGTCCTCCCCCGCCCAGACCCGACGCATCACCGCGACCCGGTCGGCCATCTGCTGCATGGTCTGGGTGGCCGGGTCGGCGCCGGCCGCGCGGTAGTCCTCCTCGCGCCCACCGACCCCGACACCGACGGTCAGCCGACCGCCGCTGAGCCGGTCGGCGGTCGCGAGCGCCTTGGCGAGGGTGACCGGGTCGTGCAGCTGCGGCACCAGGACCGTGGTGACGATCGGCACCCGCGAGGTCCACGCCGCGACGGCGCCGAGCAGCGTGAGCGAGTGCGGGTTGGCGAAGGCCATCCGCTCCCCGAAGCAGAGGCTGGAGAACGGCCCCTCGTCGATCGCCCGCGCCCAGCGCTCGAGGGTGTCCGGCGCGTCCCACAGGTCCGGCTCCATCACGGGGAGCGTCATGCCCAGCTGCATGCGGCACAGCCTGGCAGACCAGCACCCTTCGAGCCGGCGCATCGTCCCGGGAGGACGAGCCGGTCCGGCGGGGATCAGTCGACCGGGCTGGGGGCGGGGTCCGTGGCGAGAACGGGGCGGCGCAGCAGCGGGGCGAGGACGAGGAGCGCGAGCAGCGGGAGGGCGGCGAGGACGACCAGGGCCGTACCCATCCCCACGGTGTCGCCGAGACCGCCGACCACCGCGGAGCCGACCGAGCCACCGGTGAGGAACACCAGCGTCGCGACGCCGAGCGCCACCCCGCGGACCTCGGCGGGGACGGCCTGGCCGACGGCAGCCGACAGGGCCGGCTGGCCGAGCAGGAAGGCGAAGGTGACCACGACGACAGCGGCGGCGATGACCGCGACCTGGGAGGTGCCGACGCCGATCGCGGAGACGGCGAGCGCGAACGAGGCGCTGCCGGCACTGATCGCCAGCGAGCGCGAGGGGCCGATCCGGCTCAGGAGCGGGCCGGTGACCCGCGGCACCACCAGCGCGACCAGCGCGCTGGGCACCAGCAGCATCCCGACCTGCCACGGCTCCCAGCCGTCGGCCACCAGCACCGCCGGGACGGCGATGAGCAGGCCGAACCACGCGGCCGGGACCGCCGCGGCCGCGGTCGCGCTGCGCACGACCGCGGGGTCGGAGACGACCACGAGCGGGAGGAACCCCTCGGGTCGACGGCGCACCCGCCGGGCCGTGACGGGGGCACCCAGCACGAGCAGCACCGCGCCCACCAGGGCGACGACGACACCGGTCGAGGGCGACTGCACGAGGAGCACCAGCCCCGCGGCGGTGAGCCCGACCAGCACGGCGCCCGGGACGTCGAGGTCGGCGCCGCTGCCGGTGGCGCCCAGCGCGTGCCAGAGCAGCGGCAGCACCAGCAAACCGAGCGCCGGCAGCGCGAGGACGGCCCGCCAGCCGAAGGCGGCCTCGATCGCCCCGCCCATCAGCGGACCCAGGCTGGCGACCACCGCCGACCAGCCCGCGAGCCGACCCAGCGCGAGGTCGCGGACGGCGCCGTCGTACCGCGCGCTGAGGGCGGCGACGCCGAGCACGGGCACGGCGGCCGCACCGGCTCCCTGGAGCAGGCGGGCGAGCAGCAGGAGGGGGTACGTCGGCGCCAGGGCCGCCGCGACGGCGCCGCCGGCCATCATCGCGACGCCGACCAGCAGCGGGGTGCGCACCCCGACCAGGTCGGAGATCCGTCCGTGCACGGCGGTGGTGACGGCCAGCAGCAGCGCGTAGAGGCTGATCACCCACGCGGCCTGGCCGACCGAGACGTCGAACTCGGCCGCCACGTCGGACAGCACGATCGCCGCGGAGGCCGAGCCGGAGGCGGACAGGCCGAAGAGGAGACCGAGGACGGTGCTCACCCGGCGGGAGTCGTCGGGGCGCGCGTGCGGGCTCGCAGGAGGATTCGCGGCCGAGGTCACGACGGGGTTCAACAGCGCGGGACGGCGGAGCATTCCAGCAGCGGCTGCTTCATAGGCCGCCCGGCCGGCCCGCTCAGCCGCGGAAGGCGGGCTTCTCCTTGGCCAGGAACGCGCGGACACCCTCGGCGAAGTCGGGTCCGGTGTAGACCTCGCGGAGCATCTCGGCGTCGCCCTCGGGCGAGGCCTCCAGCCGGCGGGCGCGGTCGAGCAGCTGGCCCTTGGTCGCCCGGATGGTGACCGGGCTGGCGGCGGCCAAGCCCTCGAGCAGCCGGGCGAGCTCGGCGTCGAGCTCCTCGGCGTCCGGGGCCACCGTCATCACCGCACCGACGGCGTGGGCGCGCGGGGCGTCGACCAGCCGGGAGGCGAGCAGCATCTCCCGGGTCAGCGACTCCCCGAAGACGCTCGCACAGCGGTAGACGATCGAGCCGGCCAGCGCGTTGCCGAGGGTGCGGGCGATCGGGTAGCCGAACCGGGAGCCGGCCGTGGCCAGGCGCAGGTCGCAGTGGGTGGCCACGGCCAGGCCTCCGCCCACACAGACCCCGTCGACCACCGCGACCGTCACCTGCGGCAGGGCGAAGAGCGCCTCGAGCAGCTCGCGGATCCAGTCCTCGTAGGCCACGGGCTCCTGCTCCAGGAAGTCGGAGATCTCGTTGCCGGCGGCGAAGGCCCGGCCACCGGCCCCGCGCAGCACGAGCACCCGGGTGTCGGCGTCCTGGACCAGTCCGCGCAGAGCGCGCGCATCGCGGCGTACATCTCGCGGGTGAAGGCGTTGTGGCGGTGCGGCCGGTCGAAGGTCACGGTCACGACGCCGGGCGCCCGCTCGATCCGGAGGTCGCGGGTCGCGGGGTCCTGGGTCGCGGGGTCCTGGGTGGCGGGGTCCTGGCTCACGCGCGCCGACGGTACGGCGTCGGGGCAGCCTCGCGGGTCTCGTCCCGGCTCGCGAACCGGCGCGCCGCGACGAGCCCGCCGACCGCTCCGAAGAGGTGCCCCTGCCAGGAGATCCCGGGCTGTCCGGGCAGCACGCCCCACAGGATGCCGCCGTAGGCGAGGAAGAGCAGGGCCCCCAGCAGCACCTGGCCCAGGCTCTGGGCGAACCAGCCGCGCAGCACCAGGAAGACCAGCCAGCCGAAGACCAGCCCCGACGCCCCGATGTGCACGGTGTCGGAGGGCGCGACGAGCCAGGTGCCGATACCGGCCACCAGCCAGATGACGGCCGTCACCGCGAGCCCGCGACCGATGTTGCCGAGCAGGGTCAGGAACATCAGCAGCAGCACCAGCGGGGTGTTGGCCTCCAGGTGCCCCCAGCCGCCGTGCAGCAGCGGCGCGAACAGCACGCCGAGGAGCCCCTCGGAGCTGCGCGGGCGGATGCCGTCGTCGTCGAGCACGGCGGGCGTCCACTGGTCCCAGGCCTCGAGGACCCACAGGACCGCCGTGAAGCCGAGGGTCAGCGCCGCGGCCGCCGGCCAGGTGCGCGGTCGACTGCCGGGGCGGGTGGAGGAGGCGGGTGCCATGCGTCGAGCGTACGGGCCGCGACACGGAACCGAGCGAGTGATCGGTCCGGGCTCCTCGCTCCCCTACGATGCCCGCATGAGCCTTCCGAGCACCGTGCCCGACATGTTCCGCCTCGACGGGAAGGTCGCGATCGTCACCGGCGCCTCCAGCGGCCTGGGCGTGGCCTTCGCCCAGGGCCTGGCCGAGGCCGGCGCCGACGTCGTGCTCGGCGCCCGCCGGGTCGACCGGCTCGCCGACACCGCCCGGCTGGTCGAGGCCGCCGGCCGCAAGGCGCTCTGCGTGGCGACCGACGTCGCGAGGCCGGAGGACTGCACGAACATCGTGGCACTGGCGATGGAGGAGTTCGGCCACGTCGACGTGCTGGTCAACAACGCCGGCATCGGCACCGCCGTCCCGGCCACCCGCGAGAGCGTCGAGCAGTTCACCAACGTCATCGACGTCAACCTCAACGGCTGCTACTGGATGGCGCAGGCATGCGGCCGGGTCATGGGCGAGGGCTCGAGCATCATCAACATCTCCTCGGTCCTCGGCATCACCACCGCCGGGCTCCCCCAGGCGGCGTACGCCGCGTCGAAGGCTGGCCTCAACGGGCTGACCCGTGACCTGGCGCAGCAGTGGACCGGGCGCAAGGGCATCCGCGTCAACTCCATCGCCCCGGGCTTCTTCGCCTCCGAGATGACCGAGCAGTACCCGCCCGGCTACCTGGAGTCGCAGCAGGGCCGCATCCCCGCCGGCCGCAAGGGCGACCCGCGCGAGCTCGCGGCCGCCGTGGTCTTCCTGGCCTCCGCCGCGGGGGGCTACGTGACCGGCCAGACCCTCGCCGTCGACGGCGGCATGACGATCGCCTGACCACCCGACGACGTACGCCGGCGCACGCACGGCACACGCACCGCGCCCCCGGGACCTGGTCGGTCCCGGGGGCGCGGTCGTCGTACGGTGTGGCTCTCGCCGACTGCCTCAGCGGCGCCGGAAGGCGACGACCACCGACGGGCGCGGGAAGTCGTCGGTGTGCGGCCAGGTCGAGGCCTGGTTCTCGAAGGTCGCCCCGTCGACCTCGCCCGGGTGCTGGACGGCGAAGAACAGCGACCGGTTGGCGTCGGTGATGAGCGGCCCGCAGGCCTCCGCGCCGCGCGGCATCGTGACGAACTGCTGCACGTTGCCGCGCTCGGGACCCTCGGTCGGCACCCGGAAGATGCCGTCGTTGGACCCCAGGACGTTGCCGTCGGTGGAGATCCACAGGTTGCCCTCGGAGTCGAAGGCGACGTTGTCCGGGCAGCTGATCGGGCTGACCTGCGCCTTGTCGAAGCCCGCGAAGTAGGTCTCGGGGGCCTCGGGGTCCCCGCAGACCAGCATGAGGTCCCAGGTGAAGGTGTCGGCGGTGTGGTCGTTGCCGGGCTGGGTCATCTCCAGCACGTAGCCGTTGCGGTTGCCCGAGGCCGGGGTCAGCGGGGCGCCCAGCGCCGGGCGGACCTGGGAGCTGGTGACGGGGTTGGCCTCGTCGGCGGCGAACCGGGTGCCGCGCTGGGAGTTGTTGGTCAGCGCGGCGTAGACCTTGCCGGTGGCCAGGTTGGGCTCGACGTCCTCGGGACGGTCCATCGCCGTGGCCGACACCGCGTCGGCCGCGAGCCGGGTGAAGATCAGCACGTCGGCGACCGACATGCCCGGCACGAAGGACTCGGTGTCGCTGCACAGCGGGATCCACTCGCCGGTGCCGTCGAAGACGCCGTCATCGGTGCCGTCGCCGACCAGCTTGGCGACGTACAGGGTGCCCTCGGTGAGCAGCCGCTTGTTGGCCTGGCGGGCCTTGCGGGAGCTGCCCTTGGCGACCTTGCGCTTGGAGACGAACTTGTAGAGGTAGTCGCCGCGCTCGTCGTCGCCCATGTAGGCCACGGCGTAGCCCTTCGAGACGATGACGTTCGCGCCCTCGTGCTTGAAGCGACCGAGCATCGTGTGCTTGACCGGCGCCTCGTCGGGCTCGAACGGGTCGACCTCCACGATCCAGCCGTGGCGGTGCGGCTCGTGCGGCTCGGTCGTGAGGTCCCAGCGCGGCTCGACCAGCTGCCAGTTGCGGCCAGAGCCCGTGGCGGTGATGCCGTACCGCGCGTACTCGTCGGTGTAGCGCGGGTCGAGCTCGCCACTGGCCTGGAAGTACTGGTTGAAGTTCTCCTCGCCCGACAGCGAGGTGCCCCACGGGGTCATGCCGCCGGCGCAGTTGTTGAAGGTGCCGAGCACCCGGGTGCCGGTCGGGTCGTCGGCGGTCTTGAGCCGGTCGTCGCCGGCGGCCGGGCCGCTCACGACGAACTCGGTGCGGTGGTGGATGCGGCGGTTGTACTTCGCCTTCGCCAGGTCGGTGACCGGGTACCACGAGCCGGGGACCGCGCCGCGGCGCAGCTCGACCACCGACATGCCGTGGCTGGCCAGGCCGATCTCGGCGATCTGCTCGGGGGTGTAGGTGTCGGCCGGGAACATCAGCTGCTCGTCGGTGTACTCGTGGTTGACCACGAGCAGCGCGCGGTCCAACTTGTCGTTCCTGCTGTTGGTGAGCGGGTGCACGCCTACGTAGTCGCAGTTGTAGCCGAACTGCATCCGAGCGGCCTCGCCGGACTGGTTGCGCACGTCGAAGTCGGGCGCGCCGGCGACGACCTTGTCGCCCCAGCGGATGACGACCTCGTGGTCGAAGCCGGGCGCGGTGACCACGGCGTCGCGCTTGTTGGGTCGCACGGCGGTGAAGGCCGCCCTGGCCAGGTCGGCGGTGCCGCCGGGGGCACCGGTGCCGGAGCGGGCCGCGACCCCGGTGGTGGCGGCCGCAGGCGCCGTGACGGCGGCGGAGGCGAGGCCGCCGAGGACCAGGGCGCTGGAGCCGGCGGCGGCACCCTTGAGGACCGCGCGGCGGGCCACGGCCTTGGCGATCTCGTCGCGCACGTGGCCGTTGCCGGAGGTGTTGGGCTCGGGGTGGTCGCACGCGTTGCCGCAGCGGAAGAAGCAGGTCATCCGGCTGCGCGAGCCGTGCCGGTTCCCCTGCTCGTCGGCGAGCGGGGTGATGGAGAGCAGGGTGCGGCCCTCGGGCGCAGGAGTCATGGGGGACTCTCCCTTTCAGGAGATGGGCGTGGTCGGGAGCCGGGGAGCCGGCCGCGACGAAACCTAGGAAGCCCGCAGGTGCGGTACGGCGGCGTCGACCCGACGCGGGGGCGACGGTTCGGTGAACGACCGGTGGTCTGGACCGCGGGGCCGGCGCGCGTCGCCTCAGCGGGCCGCGCTCGGCGGCCGACCGGTCCAGCGGCGGTGCGCCCGGGTCAGCGGCGCGGTCTCGGCGTAGCCCAGCCGTGCGGCGACGTCGGCCACCGGGAGACCGACGGCGAGCAGCTCCGCGGCCAGCCCCGAGCGCACCTCCTCCACCAGTGCGCGGTAGCCCGTGCCCTCGGCGGCGAGCCGCCGGCGCAGGGTGCGCTCGGTGACCCCGAGGGCAGCGGCCACCTCGGCCATCGGCGCCCCCTCGCGCAGCCGCTGGGCCACCAGCACCCGCACGTCGGCGACGACACCGGTGCGCTCGCGCCGCGGGAGGGCGAGTGCCTGGCAGGCGGCCGCTGCAGCCGCGTGGTCCGCACCCCGCTCGCGCACCAGCGGCCGGTCCAGCTCGCGCGCGGGGAAGGTGAGGGTCGCCCGGTCCCCCTCGACCACCTGCACCAGCCCGACGCCGCCGGGCACCAGCGAGGTCAGCACCGTCGCCACGGCCGTGGCGTCACGCTCGAGCAGCCAACGTCGTACGTCGCGGGGCAGGGCGGTGGCGTCGAGCTCGGCGACCACGCGCTCCTCCCCCGTCTCCCCCTCCAGCCGCGCCTGCGGGATGACGAAGGCGAAGCTGAGGTCGATGAAGCTCAACGCGATCCCGACCGCCTCACCCAGCGTCGCCGAGGCGCGCATGGCCCACCCCATGACGCCGAAGGAGGCCGCGGTGTAGCGACGCCCCACGTCGGCACCGCTGTCGGGCAGCAGCCGGGCCAGCGCCCGGACCACGCGCAGCTCCTGCGCGGCGGTGACGACCTGGACCCGGTCGAGGTCCTCGACCCGCAGGCCCGAGCCCACGAGCAGCGGCTCGACCGGCAGGCCGGCGCGCTCGGCGTACGCCACGAGGTGCCGCACCCCGGCCGCCGAGCGCGGGAAGTCCCAGGCGGTGGCGCCGGGCGGCGGCAGCGTGCGGGACATGTCCGGAATGATCAACCACGTTGGCGCCGATGGCTCCCCCGGGGCCGTCTCCGCTCCTAACCTCGGAGGCGTGACCAGCACTCCCGCAGCGACCCCTGCCCCCTCGTCGAGCCCGCGCACCAGCCCGCGCGTGGTGATCGTCGGCGCCGGCTTCGGTGGCCTCGGTGCCGCCCGCGCCCTGCTGCGCCGCGGAGTCACCGACGTGACCGTCCTCGAGCGCGGTGACTCCGTCGGTGGCGTCTGGCGCGACAACACCTACCCCAAGGCCGCCTGCGACGTGCCCTCCCCGCTCTACTCCTGGAGCTGGGCACCCAACCCGCGCTGGGGCCGGCGCTACTCCGAGCAGCCGGAGATCCTCGACTACATCCAGCGCACCGCGCAGGAGGAGGGCCTGCTCCCCCTCGTCCGCACCGGCACCACCGTGCTCGGCGCCGAGCACGTCGACGGCGCCTGGCGCGTGCGCACCGCAGCTTCTGACGGCTCCGCCGGCCAGACGTACGACGCCGACGTGCTCGTCCTGGCCACCGGCCAGCTCTCGGAGCCGGTCGTCCCCCGGCTCCCCGGCCTGGACACCTTCGAGGGCCCGGCCTTCCACTCCGCGCAGTGGCGCCACGACGTCGACCTGACCGGCAAGCGGGTCGCCGTCGTCGGCACCGGCGCGAGCGCGGTCCAGCTCGTCCCGGGCATCGTGGACCGGGTCGGGTCGATGACGGTCTTCCAGCGCTCGGCGCCCTACGTCGTGCCGAAGCCGGACCAGGCCTACGCCTCGTGGCACCACCGGCTCTTCGAGAAGCAGCCCGCCGTGCTCGCGGCCGAGCGCAATCTCGTCTACTGGCTCTCCGAGCGGCTCAACGGTGCCCTGGTCGGCAGCTCGCCGATCAGCCGACCGTTCCTCGCCGCGCTCAAGACCGTCTGGCGCGCGCACCTGCGCCGCCAGGTGCCCGACGCCGAGCTGCGACGCAAGCTCGTGCCCGACTACGACATCGGCTGCAAGCGGGTGCTGTTCTCCAACGAGTTCTACCCCGCGTTGGCCCAGCCCCACGTGGAGGTCGTCACCGAACCGGTGACCTCGGTCGAGCCGACCGGCGTGGTCGACGCCACCGGTCGCCTGCACGAGGTCGACGTGATCGTGTGGGGCACCGGCTTCGCGGCCACCGACTTCCTGCGCGGCATGAAGGTGAGCGCACCCGACGGCCGCACGCTCGACGAGGTGTGGGCCGACGGCGCCCGCGCCCACCTCGGCCTCACCGTGCCGGGCTTCCCGAACTTCTTCACGATCTACGGCCCCAACACCAACCTCGGCGGCAGCTCGATCATCGGCATGCTCGAGGCGCAGGCCGACTACGTCGCGCAGGTCGCCGCCGGCATCCGCGCTGGCCACCACCGCGCGGTCGCACCGCGTGCGGAGGTCTGGGACGGGTTCGACCGCGAGGTCCAGGGGCGGCTCAAGACCTCGGCGTGGGCCGGCTGCGACAGCTGGTACACCGACGGTCGCCGGATCACGACGAACTGGCCCGGGCTGGTGCAGGAGTACAAGGACCGGTTGGCGCAGGTCGACTGGTCGGAGCTGGAGGAGGTCTCGTGAGCGAGCAGGTGGCGGGTCGGCAGGAGCAGGCTCAGGAGCAGGCCGTGGACTACCCGCCCGAGCCGTGGGACCTGACGGGCACGGGCGCGATCACGACCTGGCGGGTGCCGGTCGCGTCGCTGCCACGGCTGCCCAGCGGCGTACGTCCTGCCGCGTGGCGGGGCACCGCCCTGGTCACCACCGCCTTCGTCCGGTACGACGAGCGCGGGCTCATGGCCTACGACGAGCTGCTCGCCGCGGTGCTCGTGCGGCACGGCCGCGGCCTCGCGCTCTCGATCACCGACATCTGGGTCGACAGCCCCACGTCGGTCGCCGGCGGCCGCGGGCACTGGGGCATCCCCAAGGACCTCGCGACCTTCGGCGAGCGGTACGCCGAGACCGCGGACGGCCCGATCGCCGCCGCCTCCTTCTCCCCGCGCCGGGCCCCGGACCTGCGGCTGCCGCTCCCCCTGCGCGGGTCGGTGGTGCAGACCCTCGACGGGGCCACGAAGGCCAGCCCGATCCGGGCGGGCGGCACCGTCCGCCCCGCGACCGCGCGCTGGGACCTCGCCGAGACCGGGCCGCTGGCCTGGCTGCGCGCCGCCCGCCCCGGGGTCAGCCTGCTGGCCCGGGACTTCTCGATGCGGTTCGGCTCCTGAGCCGGACGCCGCTCCGCGCGGGCGCCCCGGCCACTAGTCTCCCGGCGTGACGTCACTGGGCAGGCGGGTCCTGAGCCCGCTGGTGCAGGCCGGCTGGGCCTGGCTGGACCGCGTGGGCGAGATCGTGCCGGGCACGCGTGCGGCCGACCGCTTCGGCTCCTTCGGCGAGGGCTCGGCGATCGGCTTCCCGACCGCCACGATCATGAACCCGCGCGCCATCCACCTCGGCCGCGACACCCTCGTCGGGCGCCAGGTCACCCTCTCGGTCGGGTACGGCCTCGACGACCCGGGGATGCCCGAGCGCGGGCTGGTGATCGGTGACCGCTGCATCATCGGCGCCCGCTGCACCCTCACCGCCCACGAGTCGATCGTGGTGGGCGACGGCGTGTGGTTCGGGCAGGACGTCTTCGTCTCCGACGCCGGTCACGGCTACCAGGACCCCGACGTCCCGATCGGCGAGCAGTTCGGCAGCCACGACCCGGTCGTCATCGGGCCCGGTTCCTGGATCGGCCACGGCTCGATCCTGCTCCAGGGCACCCGGCTGGGTCGCAACGTCGTGGTCGCCGCCGGGTCCGTGGTGCGCGGGGAGGTCCCCGACCACGCGGTCGTCGCGGGCGCCCCGGCCCGCGTCGTACGCCGCTACGAGCCGGGGGTCGGATGGGTCGGCCGCACCGGGGACGTGCGCCCGGTGCTTCGTGCGGACTACCTCCAGCAGGCGCTGACCGAGCTGCGCGAGGCTTGAGGCGGGCCCCGGGACCGCGGCGTCCCCCAGGACCTAGGTCCCGACCTCGGGGGTCGTCGGTCCCGACCTGGCGCCCTGCCTCTCAGGTCGGTGCCCCGGGGACCGATCCGACTCACGCAGGCGGGGGTGAAGCCTCATCCGCGCCGGCCTCCCAGGGGGTGGGAACCATGCGCATCGTCCATCTGTCACGTCTCCCCCGGGCCCCGTGGCCCGGCCAGCGGCTCCGCGTCGACCACGCCAGCCTGCTCGGGCTCGACTCCGGTCTCGATCCCGGCGAGGTGGTCGTGCTGCGGGTCCGCGGGACCCTGCACCGCGCCGTCGTGCTGCGGGTCTCCTTCGGCCTCGACGAAACCGTCTACGACCTGCAGGTCGGTGCGGTCGTGGAGCCCGACGGGCTCGACGGTCTCGACGCCGCCGCGGTGGAGCACCGGCCGTGGGAGGCCGAGGACGTCATGGCCGTCCTGTGCCGGCTCAAGCGCACCGGGACCGGGTGCGAGGAGACCTGCTCGGCCTGCGCGCTCAACCCGGACAGCCCGCAGGGATGGATGCTCCAGCGCGCCGTGCGCGACCTCGGCTGACCGGGCGCGAGGCCCCAGGGGGTGCTGGCGCGGGCGGCAGAGCGACCTAGGCTCGACCCGACCGTGACCCGAGTCGGAGGAGAGAGTCCTTGATCTTCATCACCGCCCGCTTCCGCATCAAGCCCGAGCACGCCGAGGACTGGCCCGAGATCTCGCGCGAGTTCACCGAGGCGTGCCGGGCCGAGCCGGGCTGCCTGTGGTTCGACTGGGCGCGTGCGCTCGACGACCCGCACGAGTACTTCCTCACCGAGGCGTTCGCCGGCGACGACGCCGCGGTCGCCCACGTGCAGTCCGAGCACTTCAAGAAGGCCACGGCCGAGCTGCCGGCGTACCTGCTCGAGACGCCGCGCATCGTCAACGCGAAGGTCCCCGGCACGGACTGGTCCGAGCTCGGCGAGATGGCCGTCTCCTGACCGGGAGCCCGTTCGACGCGCTCGGGCCGGACCTGGTCACCACCGACCCCGACCTGCTCGCCTCCGTCGCGGCGGACCAGGGCTGGGCCGGCGCCGGGACCGGTCCGGCGCCGAGCACCGGACCGGTGGCGCTGGTGCGACCCCGCACCACGGCCGACGTCGCGGCAGCGCTCGCGATCGCCCACGCGCACCACGTGCCCGTGGTGGTCCGCGGTGCCGGCTCCGGACTCGCGGGGGCGGCCACCGCTCCCCCGGGCTCGGTGGTCCTCTCCACCGCGCGGATGGCCCGGGTCCTCGAGCTCGACCCCGTCGAGCGGCTCGCGGTGGTGCAGCCGGGCGTCGTGACCGCCGACCTCCGCGCGGCCGCCGCCCAGGCGGGGCTCGCCTACCCGCCCGACCCCGGCTCGGTGGCCTTCTCCACGATCGGCGGCAACGTCGCGACCGACGCGGGCGGCATGTGCTGCGTGAAGTACGGCGTCACCGGCGACTTCGTGCTGGGCCTGGAGGTCGTGTGGGCCGACGGCACCGTCTCCCGCACCGGCCGCCGCACCGTCAAGGGCGTCGCCGGCTACGACCTCACCTCGCTGCTCGTCGGCTCCGAGGGCACCCTCGGGGTGGTCACCGAGGTGACGCTGCGGCTGATGCCGGCTCCCCCGCCGGCCCTGACGCTGGTGGCGACCTTCGGGACCCTCACCGCCGCCGGGGAGGCGGTCGGCGCGCTCGTCGGCGCCGGCCTGGACCTCTCCGCCCTCGAGGTCATGGACCGCACCACCCTGGCGGCCGTCGACGACCTCACCGGCATGGGGCTCGCCGGCGGGGCAGGGCCGGACCGACGTACGCCGGCAGCGATGCTCCTCGTGCAATCCGACTCCCCGGCGGCCGCCGAGGTGCTCGCCCGCGCCGCTGCCCTGTGCACGGACGCAGCGGACCTGGCCGTGGCCCAGGACCCCGCCGAGGGCGAGGCCCTGATGGAGGCCCGTCGTCAGGCGCTCCCGGCGCTGGAACGGCTCGGGGACTGGATCCTCGACGACGTCTGCGTCCCCCGCAGCCGTGTCGTGGCGCTGCTCCAGCGGGTCGAGGAGGTCGCCGCGACCTACGGCCTGGTCATCGGTGTCTTCGGGCACGCCGGCGACGGCAACATGCATCCCACGATCGTCCACGACCGCAGCGACCCGGCCTCGGTCGCCGCGCAGCGCGCCTTCGACGCCATCACCGCGGCCGCCCTGGACCTGGGCGGCACCATCACCGGCGAGCACGGCGTGGGCCGGCTCAAGCGCTCCTGGCTGGCCCGCGAGCTCGACCCCGGCACGCTAGCGGCCTCGCGTGCGGTCAAGGCCGCCCTGGACCCGCGCGGCATCCTCAACCCGGGCGCGGTGCTCTAGCCCGAGCCATGGAGGCCAGAGACGCAGAAAGGCGGCCCGGGGGGCCGCCTTCTCTGTCTTCCTGTGGAGGTGAGGGGACTCGAACCCCTGACCCTCTGCATGCCATGCAGATGCGCTACCAGCTGCGCCACACCCCCAGGTGGTGTGCCGGAACCGGCCTGCAGACCGTTCCAGCGACGACGGAACAGTAGCCGACCGGTGTCGGCTACGCGAAATCGGGGTCCCCCGCGGTGCGGTTGTACGCCAGCAGCCGCAGCCGTCCCGCCTCCGGCTGCTCGAGGAGCTCGACCCAGCCGCAGTTGTCGACCCCGCGCAGGGCGTGGATGGCCTCGGTGGGCCAGCCGAGCAGGGCGACGGTGGCGACCCGGATGGCCGCGCCGTGGGAGACGGCCAGCGCCGTGCGGCCGGGCTCCACGGTGTCGAGCAGCGCGTGCAGCGCCCCCACCATCCGGTCGCGGACCTGCTCGGTGGTCTCGGCCCCGGGGACGACGTCGAAGTCGCCCTGGTGGAAGCGCGCGAACTCCTCGGGTGCGAGCGCGCGGTACTCGTCGTGGGAGAGCCCCTGGCGCTCGCCGAGGTGGAACTCCCGCAGCCGCGCGTCGTACGACGCCTCCAGCCCGCACGCGGCCAGGACCGGCTCCGCGGTGCGGCGGGTGCGGGCGAGGTCGCTGCACCACACGACGTCGGGTGCCAGGGCGGCCATGGCCGGGGCGACCGCCGCCGCCTGGGCACGCCCGACGTCGTCGAGATCGACGTCGAGCTGGCCCTGGATGCGGCGGGCGTGGTTGTGGGCGGTGCGGCCGTGCCGCAGGAGCACGAGACGCCGGCCGTGCCCCCGCCCGTCACGCATGTCGGGCACGTCGCTCACGAGCGGGTGACGTCCTCCGGCAGGGCGATGGCCGGGCAGTCGCGCCACAGCCGCTCCAGGGCGTAGAACTGCCGCTCCTCCTCGTGCTGGACGTGGACGACGATCTCGCCGTAGTCCAGCAGCACCCAGCGCCCGTCGCGCTGGCCCTCCCGACGGATCGGCTTGGCGCCGACCTCGCGCAGAGCGTCCTCGACGGCGTCCACGATGGCGCCCACCTGGCGCTCGTTGGAGGCCGAGACGAGCAGGAAGGCGTCGGTGATGGCCAGCTGCTCGGAGACGTCGAAGGCGATGATCTGCTCGCCCTTCTTGTCGCTCGCGGCGCGGGCGCCGGCGACGACGAGCTCGACGGCGTGGTCGGTGGCGGTCATGGTGCTCCAGGGTCTGCCCGGCGCTCGGTCACGGGGGCGGGCGCCCCCTCCGGCCCGGACGGGTAGAGGTCGTGCTTGACGAGGTACTGCACCACACCGTCGGGCACGAGGTACCACACGGGCTCCCCGCGCCGGCGGCGTCGGCGCACGTCGGAGGACGAGATCGCCAGGGCGGGGATCTCCAGCATGGTCACGCGGTCGGCCGGGATGGCGGCCAGCACGGCCGGGTCCATCTCGTAGCCGGGCCGGGTCACGCCGACGAACCGCGCGAGTTCGAAGAGCTCCTCGTGGTCGCGCCAGGTGAAGATGTCGGCCAGCGCGTCGGCACCGGTGATGAAGAAGAGCTCTGCGTCGGGCAGCTGGGCCGCGAGGTCGCGCAGGGTGTCGACGGTGTAGGTGCGCCCGGGTCGGTCGATGTCGACCCGGCTCACGGTGAAGCGCGGGTTCGAGGCGGTGGCCACCACGGTCATGAGGTAACGGTGCTCGGCGGGCGCGACGTCGCGCCCCGCCTTCTGCCAGGGGTCGCCGGTGGGCACGAAGACGACCTCGTCGAGGTCGAGCTGGTGCCGGACCTCCGAGGCCGCCACGAGGTGGCCGTGGTGCACGGGGTCGAAGGTGCCCCCCATGACGCCGACACGACGTCGGGGCGGCTGCGTGCTCCCCGCGTCACCGGCCAGGTCGGTGGCCGGCAGGGGCTCAGCTGTGCTCGCGGCCGCCGCCGAAGGCGAGGAGCGCGAAGAGCAGGCCCATGAGGATGCCCAGCGTCAGGAAGCCGATGCCCCACGAGAGGGTCATGTTGAGGGAGTGCTCCTCGGCCTCCGTGGCCAGGATCGTGAGCGCGTGCATGCCCCGATCCTAGCGGGCTGCCGCACGGGACCGGTCAGTGGTCCGCGGCCCGCTCAGCGCACGTGGCCGTCCCCGGTGACGACGTACTTGGTCGAGGTCATCTCCGGCAGTCCCATCGGCCCGCGGGCGTGCAGCTTCTGGGTGCTGATCCCGATCTCGGCACCGAAGCCGAACTCCCCGCCGTCGGTGAACCGGGTGCTGGCGTTGACCAGCACGGCTGCGGCGTCGACGGCGGCGACCCAGCGCCGCGCGGCGGCCTGGTCCTCGGTCACGATCGCCTCGCTGTGCTGGCTGGAGTGGCGGCGCACGTGTGCGAGCGCCTCGTCGAGCGAGGGCACGACGCGGGCGGCGAGGTCGAGGGAGAGGTACTCGCTGTCCCAGTCCTCCTCGGTCGCGGCCACCACCCCGTCGTACGCCGCGAAGTACGCGTCGCCGTGGATCGTGACGCCCTCGCGCTGCAGCGCCTCCACCACCCGCGGCAGGAACTGCTCGGCGACGTCGGCGTGCACCAGCAGCGACTCGGCGGCGTTGCACACGCTGGGGCGGTGGGTCTTGGCGTTGACCACGATGGCGAGCGCCTTGTCGAGGTCGGCCGCGGCGTCGACGTAGACGTGGCAGTTGCCGACGCCGGTCTCGATCACCGGAACCGTCGACTCCTCGACCACCGCGCGGATCAGACCCGCGCCCCCGCGCGGGATGAGCACGTCGACCGCCCCGCGCGCCCGCATCAGCGCCTTGACGGTGTCGTGGGAGTCCGCCGGCACCAGCTGCACGACGTCGGCCCCCAGGCCGGCGTCCTCGGCCGCACCGCGCAGCACCTCGACGATGGCGGCGTTGCTGGCCGCCGCGCTGGACGAGCCCCGCAGCAGCACGGCGTTGCCGGACTTCAGGCAGATCCCCGCGGCGTCGGCGGTCACGTTGGGCCGGGCCTCGTAGATCATCCCGACCACCCCGAAGGGCACCCGCACCTGGCGCAGCTCCAGCCCGTTGGCCAGCGTCGAACCGCGCACGACCTCCCCCACCGGGTCCGGCAGCGCCGCGACGTCGCGCAGCCCCTGGGCCATGCCCTCGAGGCGCGGCGGGGTCAGCCGCAGCCGGTCGACGATCCCCTCCGGCGTACCCGCCGCCTCGGCGCGCGCGACGTCCTCGGCGTTGGCGGCCAGCACCCGCTCCTGCGCGGCCAGCAGCGCCTCGGCCATCGCCAGCAGCGCCGCGTCCTTCTGCGCCCGCGTGGCCAGGGCCAGGCCCAGGCTCGCCGCCCGCGCCCGCTGGGCCAGCGCCAGCACGTCCTGCTCGGTGGTGGAGGTGGTCATGGCCGAGAGCCTAGGACTCGGAGCACGACGAAGCCCCGACGGTCCGAGGACCGTCGGGGCTCGCCTCGAGGACGGGGGCGTCCTCGATCAGTTCTTGCGCTTCTCGATCTGCTCGGTGGCGGCGGGCAGCACGGTCTGCAGGTCGCCGACGACGCCGAAGTCGACGAGCTCGAAGATCGGCGCCTCCTCGTCCTTGTTGACCGCCACGATGGTCTTGGCGGTCTGCATGCCGGCGCGGTGCTGGATCGCACCCGAGATGCCGTTGGCGACGTAGAGCTGCGGCGAGACGACCTTGCCGGTCTGGCCGACCTGGAAGCTGTGCGGCATCCAGCCCGAGTCCACGGCGGCGCGCGAGGCGCCGACAGCGGCACCGAGCGCGTCGGCGAGGCCCTCGACGGCCGAGAAGTCGCCACCGGTGCCACGACCGCCGGAGACGACGATGGCGGCCTCGGTCAGCTCGGGACGACCGCTGGCCTTGCGCGGCTGCGAGGCGACGATCTGGGCCTTCTTGGCGGAGTCGGAGATGGTCGCGGCGAACTCCTCGACCTCACCGGCACCGGGGGTCTCCTCCGGAGCGGCGGAGTTGGGCTTGACCGTGATGATCGGGGTGCCCTTGGTGACCTTGGACTTCACCGAGTAGTTGCCGGCGAAGACCGACTGCGTGGTCACGCCGCCGTCCTCGATGTCGACGGCGTCGGTGATGATCCCCGAGCCCGTCTTGACCGCGAGGCGGCCGGCGATCTCCTTGCCCTCGTAGCCGGAGACGATGAGCACGGCGGCCGGGGAGGTCTTCTCCACCAGCTGCTGCAGCGCCTCGGCCTTCGGGGCCACCAGGTATCCCTTGATCTCGCTGTCGTCGACGACGTAGATCTTCTCGGCGCCGAACGCCTTCAGCTTCTCGACGATCGCACTGTCGGCGGAGCCGAAGTGGACGGCAGAGGGCGTGCCGAGCCGCTTGGCCAGGGCCAGCAGCTCGAGGGTGGGCTTGCGAACTGCTCCGTCGACGTGGTCGACGACGACCAGGACCTCAGACATGTGTGTGTTCCTCTCCTATCCGAGCCCGGCTCAGATGAACTTCTTCGACGCGAGGAACTCGGTCAGCGCGGTCGCGCCGGAGCCGTCCTCGTCGGTGACGATCTCGCCGGCGGTGCGCGGCGGGCGCTCCGAGGCCTCCTCGACGGCGCTGGTTGCGGCGGTGAGGCCCACGAGCTCGGCGTCGACGCCCAGGTCGGCCAGGGTCCAGGTCTCGAGCGGCTTCTTCTTCGCGGCCATGATGCCCTTGAAGGAGGGGTAGCGCGCCTCGCCGGTCTGGTCGGTGACCGACATGACGATCGGCATGGTGGCGCCGATGACCTCGGTCGCGGTGTCGCCGTCGCGCTTGATCCGCACCTGGTCGCCCTGGGTCTCGATCACGGCGGCGAAGGTGACCTGCGGCAGGTCGAGGCGCTCGGCGAGCATCGCCGGGACGACCGAGCCGGAGGCGTCGGTGGAGGCCATGCCGCACATGACGATGTCGGGGCTCTTCCCCAGGTCCTGACCGATCTTCTTGACGGCCTCGGCCAGCACGAGCGAGGTGCCGAGGTAGTCGGAGCCGGCGATGGCCTCGTCAGAGACGAGGATGCCCTTGTCGGCACCCATCTGCAGGGCCTTGCGGACGGCGTCGACCGCCTTCTCGGGGCCGATGCAGAGCGCGGTGACCTCGGTGTCGTCGCCGGCCTTCTCCTTGAGCTGGAGCGCCTGCTCGACGGCGTACTCGTCGAGCTCCGACAGCAGGCCGTCGACGCCGACGCGGTCCACGGTGTTGTCCGACTCGAACCGCCGGTCGGCGGTGGCGTCGGGGACGTACTTCACACAGACGACAATGTTCATGGTGGGTCGGCCCGTCAGGGCCCCTCCTGTGCACTCGGGGTCGATCGCGAGGCTACCCGCGCGATCCAGACGATGTAACTGGCGTTTACGGTTGGCTTTCTCACACCCGCCGGGGGTGGCCCCCACAGGGCCGGGCACCCGCGTCGAGCAGGTGCGCGCGGGTCAGCGACCCGGGCGCACGAGCCGCTCGACCAGGCGGCCGAGCAGCAGGTAGACGACGGCGCCGAGACCCCAGTTGAACAGGGCGTTCTTGGTCTCGGCGTTGTCGCCGGTGAACTCCCGCACGCCGTTCTCCCGGGAGAAGACCCCCAGGTCGACGGCGTCGGCGGCCCGGAGCACGAAGTCCACCAGGCCGTTGTCCTCGTTGGCGTCGATCGCGACCAGCAGGGCCGCCACCGCCAGCACCAGGGCGAGCAGCACGAACGCGGTCCACAGCAGCTGCGAGACGCGGGTGCGCCAGATCGTCAGGTCGGCGCGCTCCCGCGACGCCTTGGCCGGCTTCTCGGCCTTGGCCGCCTTCTCGGCCGTGGCGGGCTTGGCGGCCCTCGGGGGCTTGGCGGGCTTCGGCGCCTTCGCGGGCGCAGCAGCAGGCGCGGCGGCAGCGGCAGGCGCAGCAGGCTCGGTCACCACCGGCTCGACGACAGGCTCCGCCGCCGGCTCCACCTCCGAGGCCCCGCCCGCACGTGCGGAGGAGAACCTGTCCCTGATGCCCATCCGTTGCCCCTACCGTCCCGTGAAGGTCGCCTTGCCCGGACCGCTCTCCACGAAGGATCGCATACCGGCCCCACGGTCCTCGGTGGCGAAGAGCGCCGCGAACTGCATGCGCTCGATCTCCAGCCCGGTCTCGATGTCGGTCTCGAGGCCGCGGTCGACGCACTCCTTGGCCGCCCGCAGGGCGAGCGCGGCGGCGCCGCTGAACTGGGCGGCCCAGGCGACGGCCTCGGTGTAGACGTCGGCATCGGGGACGACCCGGTCGACCAGGCCCATGGCCAGTGCCTCGTCGGCCTTGACGAAGCGGCCGGTGAAGATGAGGTCCTTGGCCTTGCTGGGGCCGACCAGACGCGCGAGGCGCTGGGTGCCGCCGGCGCCGGGGATGATCCCGAGCAGGGTCTCCGGCTGGCCGAGCACGGCCCTCTCCCCCGCGATCCGGACGTCCGCGGCGAGCGCCAGCTCGCAGCCGCCGCCGAGGGCGTAGCCCGTGACGGCGGCGACGACCGGCTTGGGGATGCGGGCGATGGCGGTGACGGCGGACTGCAGCGGGCCGGAGCGGGCGACCATGTCCTGGTAGGACATCTCGGCCATCTCCTTGACGTCGTTGCCGGCGGCGAAGACCCGCTCCCCGCCGTACACCACGACGGCGCGGACGTCGTCGCGCTCGGTGGCCTCGGCCGCGGCGGCGCGCAGCTCCTCCTGCACCGCGACCGAGATCGCGTTCATCTTCGGCCGGTCCAGCCGGATCGTGCCGACCCCGTCGGCGACCTCCAGCCGCACGAACTCACCCATGACACTCCACCTCTCGCCGCGTCCTCGATGGCCGGACCCGCTCACCGGGTCGTCGTGGCCCGATCGTTGCCAGGTCCTGCGTCGGCATCGTGCCACCCCTGGGATGATCGCCCGCATGGCACCGGTGACGTGGACGCACCTCGGGCAGACCGCCCGGGTCTGGCCGGGCCGCAACTGGCCTCTGGGGGCGACCTGGACGCCGGAGTCGACCAACTTCGCGGTCTACGCGCCGGCCGCCACCCAGGTCACGCTGTGCGTCTTCGAGGACGCCCCCGACGGCGGGGAGGAGGAGCACCGCTTCGTGCTCACCGAGCAGTCGCTGGGCATCTGGCACGGCGCCCTGCCCGACCTCGCGCCCGGCACCCGCTACGGCTACCGGGTCGACGGCCCGTGGGACCCCGCCCAGGGCCACCGGTTCAACCCGCACAAGCTGCTGCTGGACCCCTACGCCCAGGCGATCAGCGGCGACCTCGACCCGCAGCCGCCCGTCTTCGGCTACGTCTTCGGCTCCCCCGAGGAGCTGTCCACCGAGGACTCAGCCCCCTTCGTGCCGCGCAGCGTGGTCGTCGACCCCTCCCACGGCGGGGAGTTCGACTGGGAGGGCGACGCCCCGATGCGCCGACGGTGGCGCGACACCGTCGTCTACGAGTGCCACGTCAAGGGCATGACCGCCCTGCACGACCGGGTGCCCGAGGAGCTGCGCGGCACGTACGCCGGGCTCGGCTCCCCCGCGGTCACGGACTACCTCCGCGACCTCGGGGTCACGGCCGTCGAGCTGCTGCCGGTCCACCAGTTCCTCACCGAGCCGGGCGTGAGCGAGCGCGGCCTGGTCAACTACTGGGGCTACAACTCCATCGGTTACTTCGCCCCGCACGGGGCCTACTCCGCCTCCGGCGACCGCGGCCAGCAGGTCCGCGAGTTCAAGGAGATGGTCAAGGCCCTGCACCGCGCCGGCCTCGAGGTGATCCTCGACGTCGTCTACAACCACACCGCCGAGGCCGGCCCGCTCGGGCCGACGCTCTCCTTCCGCGGGCTGGACGACCGCGGCTTCTACAAGCGGGTGATCCCGGTCCCCGACCCGGAGACGGGCGCCGTGGAGTACGACGACACCTACTGGGACGTCACCGGCTGCGGCAACACCGTCGACTCCAACCACCCGCTGGCACTGCGGCTGATCCTCGACTCGCTGCGCTACTGGGTCACCGAGATGCACGTCGACGGCTTCCGCTTCGACCTGATGTCGGCCCTGACCCGCACGGGCTACGACATCGACATGGGCTCGGACCTGCTCGTCGCGATCGGCCAAGACCCGGTCCTGCGCCACGTGAAGCTGATCGCCGAGCCGTGGGACGCCTCGATGGACGGCTACCTCGTGGGCCGGATGCCCCCGCCGTGGGTGGAGTGGAACGACCAGTACCGCGACGAGATCCGCGACTTCTGGCGCAACCACGCACCCGGCCCCCGCACGGTCGCGACCCGCCTCGCGGGCTCCTCGGACCTGTACGCCGACGACGGCCGTTCGGCGTACAACTCGATCAACTTCGTCACCGCGCACGACGGCTTCACCCTGCGTGACGTCGTCACCTACGAGCGCAAGCACAACGAGGCCAACGGCGAGGAGAACCGCGACGGCACCGACAACAACCGCTCGTGGAACCACGGGGTCGAGGGCGAGACCGACGACCCCGCCCTCCAGGCCGTACGCCGTCGGCAGGCGGCCAACATGATGGCGACCCTGTGCCTGTCCAACGGCGTGCCGATGATCACCGCGGGCGACGAGCGCGGGCGCACCCAGCGGGGCAACAACAACGCCTACTGCCAGGACAACGAGACCTCGTGGGTCGACTGGCGCCCCGACGACGCGTGGCTGGACGTCTACGAGGTCACCAAGACCGCGCTGCGGCTGCGCCGCGACCACCCGGCCCTGCGCCAGCGGCACTGGTTCGAGGGTCGGCCCACGATCCGGGGCGGGCCCAAGGACCTGGCCTGGCTGCACCCCTCGGGCCGGGAGATGACCGACGAGGACTGGTTCGACCACGAGCAGCGCACGATCGGGATGTTCGTCTCCGGCGCGCCGCTGCGCGCCCCGGGCCCGCGCGGGGAGCAGCAGGTCGACCGCTCGTTCATGATGTGGTTCAACGCCGGCTGGCTGCCCCAGGCGGTCCACCTGCCCGAGAACGACTGGGTGCAGGCCGGCGAGGTCGTGCTCTCCACCGACGCGAAGCTCTCGGTGGGGGCCCGGGTCGACGCCGGCGGCCGGATCGCGATCGGCCGCCGCAGCGTCGTCGTGCTGCGCGAGCTCGCGCCATAGGAGGTACCCCTACGGCGCCGGCAGCGCCACCACCCCGAGCTCGGCGTCGGAGGCCAGCAGGTCGTGCCGCGGCACGACCCGCACCGTGTAGCCGAACGCGCCGGCGTGGTCGAGCGCGACCTCGCCGTCGAAGCGGTGCCGCCCGCCCTCGTAGCTCTCCGCGAGCGTGAGCAGGCAGGTGCGGGTGTCGAGCAGCTCGTCGTCGGCGCCGGCCCGCCCGTGCACGAGCTGCACCGCGACGTCCTCGGGCGACAGCGCGCCCAGGGCGACGAAGGCACGGGTCGACATGACCGCGCCGACCTCGGGCGCGTCCCCGACGCCGCTGGACTCCACGTGCTCGACCCGCACGCCCGACCAGGCCGAGCGGACCCGCTGCTTCCAGGCCGCGAGGTCGCGGGCGCCGGCGTAGTCGTCGTTGAGCGCGCGCGCCACCCCGGCGGCCGGGGCGTAGAGCCGGCGCACGTAGTCGCGCACCATCCGGGTCGCGAGCACCTTGGGGCCCAGCGACTTCAGCGTGTGCCGCATCATCTCGACCCACGCGGTCGGCACGCCGTCGCCGTCGACGTCGTAGAAGCGCGGGGCGACCTGGGTCTCGATCAGGTCGTAGAGCGCGGCGGCCTCGAGGTCGTCACGACGGTCGGGGTCGTCCAGCCCGTCCGCCGACGGGATGGCCCAGCCGTTGCCGCCGTCGTACCACTCGTCCCACCAGCCGTCGAGGATGGACAGGTTGAGGCCGCCGTTGAGGGCGGCCTTCATGCCCGAGGTGCCGCACGCCTCGTAGGGGCGCAGCGGGTTGTTGAGCCACACGTCGCAGCCGGGGTAGAGCGGCTGGGCCATGGCGATGTCGTAGTTGGGCAGGAAGACGATGCGGTGCCGGACCTCGGGGTCGTCGGCGAAGCGCACCATCTCCTGGATCAGCCGCTTGCCGCCGTCGTCGGCGGGGTGGGACTTGCCGGCGATGATGAGCTGCACCGGGCGCTCGGGGTCGAGCAGGAGACGCTTGAGCCGCTCGGGGTCGCGCAGCATCAGCGTGAGCCGCTTGTACGACGGCACCCGGCGGGCGAAGCCGATCGTCAGGACGTCGGGGTCGAGAGCCTCGTCGATCCAGGCCAGCTCGGCCGGGGCGCTGCCCCGCTTGGCCCACGACTTGCGCAGCCGGCGCCGCGCGTCCTGGACCAGCCGCTCGCGCAGCTCGCGCTTGACCGACCAGATGGCCCGGCCGTCGATCTGGTCCACCGCCGCCCAGAAGGCGTCGGTGTCGTCGGAGTCGCGGTCGGCGCCGCTGCCGACGCCCTCGGCCAGGTCGTAGACCTCGCGCGGCACCCAGGTCGGGGCGTGCACCCCGTTGGTGATCGAGGTGATCGGCACCTCGGCCTCGTCGAAGGCCGGCCAGAGGCCCTGGAACATCCCGCGGGAGACGTGGCCGTGCAGCAGCGAGACGCCGTTGGCGCGCTGGGCCAGCCGGAAGCCCATGACGGCCATGTTGAAGACGCCGGGGTCCCCGCCCTCGTAGTCCTCCGCACCCAGGGAGAGCACCCGGTCCAGGGGGACGCCGGGCACGGCGCCGCCCTCGCCGAAGTACTGCTCGACCAGCGTCCGCGGGAAGCGGTCGATGCCGGCCGGGACCGGGGTGTGGGTGGTGAAGACGGTCGAGGCGCGACCGACCTCGAGCGCGGTGTCGAGGTCCAGCCCGGGGCCGGCGGGGTCGACGGTCAGCTCGCGCAGCCGCTCCAGGCCGAGGAAGCCGGCGTGGCCCTCGTTGGTGTGGAAGACCTCGGGCTCGGGGTGCTCGGTGATGCGGCAGTAGGCGCGCAGCGCCTTCACGCCACCCACGCCGAGCAGCAGCTCCTGGCGCAGCCGGTGCTCGGAGTTGCCGCCGTAGAGCCGGTCGGTCACCTCGACGTACGCCGCGGGGTTCTCCTCCACGTCGGTGTCGAGCATGAGCAGCGGCACCCTGCCGACGCTGGCGACCCACACCTGGGCGACCAGGTCGGGCCCGCCGGGCATGGTGATCGAGATCCGGGTGCGCTCCCCGCTGGGCTCGCGCAGCAGCGAGATCGGCAGCTCGTCGGGGTCGAGCAGCGGGTAGGTCTCCTGCTGCCAGCCGTCGCGCGACAGCGACTGCTTGAAGTAGCCGTGGCGGTAGAGCAGGCCGACCCCGATGATCGGGACGCCCAGGTCGCTGGCGGCCTTGAGGTGGTCGCCGGCCAGGATGCCCAGGCCGCCGGAGTACTGCGGGAGCACCGCGGTGATGCCGAACTCCGGGGAGAAGTAGCCGATCGCGCGCGGCAGGGACTCCCCGCCCTGCTCGCCGCGGGCCCGCTGGTACCACCGGTCGGCGCCGAGGTACGCCGCCAGGTCGGCCTGCGCGGCGTCCAGCCGCTCCCGGAAGTCGGCGTCCGCGGCGAGCTCGGCGAACCGGTCACGGTCCACGGCCCCCAGCAGCCGGACCGGGTCGTGGCCCACGGCGTCCCACCGCTCGGGGTCGACGGCGGCGAAGACGTCCTGGGTCGGCGGGTGCCAGGACCAGCGCAGGTTCAGCGCGAGGTCGTGGAGGGGCGCCAGCTCGGCCGGCAGGACGGGGCGGACGGTGAAGCGTCGGATGGCACGCACCCGCGGGATGCTAGACGGTTTCTTGGATCGATCCAACACTGACGCTCCGCGGACTGGACGGGTCACGGAGCGGTCACGGTCCGGTGACGGCCGGGTCCAGACGGACGTCGCGCATAACCACCGTGAGCGACCGGCGTTGTGCAGGCCATGCCCATCGCTCCCTCGCGCCGGGGCCGCCGTACGACGGTCGCCCTCGCCCTGCTGACCACCACCCTGGTCCCGGGCCTCGCGCAGCTCCCCGCCCTCGCCCCTGCCTCCGCCACCGCCTCCCTGGCCACGGCCGACCGCGGCGACATCGTCGGTGACCTGGTCTCGACCATCGGCGACACCGTCCCCGGCCTCTCCGACCTCGACCTGCGGGGACGGGTGCTGCCCACGCGCGCCCAGCTGGCCGCGGCCGACCGGCTCGGGCCGACGACCCTGCGCTGGAACGCCCTCGGCACCCCGGCCTCGCTGCTGCCCACCGACGGCGCGCTGGCGCGGGCCACCTCTCCCGACCCGGTGCGTGCTGCCCGCGCCTTCCTGGAGGACCACGCGAGCCTCTTCGGCCTGACCCGCGCGGCGATGGGCGACCTGGAGGTGGTCAACGCCCAGGAGCTGGCGAGCTACCCCGACGCCCAGGGTCGCCCGACCGCGCCCGCCGGCCACGCCGTGCTCCTGCGCCAGCGCTTCGGCGACCTGTCCCCCGCGATCGGCTCGATGGTGACCGTGGGTGTCTCCCGCGGCGAGATCGCCTACGTCTCCTCCTCCCTCGCCCGGGTCGCCGACGGCACCTCCGTCCCCGCCGCCGAGCTGAGCCCGGTCCAGGCGTGGGTCGAGGCCGCCGCCAACGTCGGTCGCTCCATCACCGGCTCGGTGCTGTCCAAGATCGTCGAGACCCTCGACGAGGCCACCGCGGGCGTCGTCGCCTGGACCCGGCTGGCCGTGCCCGGCTTCTCCGAGCAGCAGCAGGTCCGCCTGCGGGCGCTCGCCCTCGCCGACGGCACAGTGCGCCCGGTCTACGAGACCAACGTCGTCGACAACACCGACGGCCACGCCTTCGCCTACACGCTGATGGTCGACGCCGTCACCGGCGACGTCCTGCACCGAGCCCACCAGGTCGAGAACGACTCCGTCCAGGAGGTCTTCCAGGGCGCGTTCACCGGCACCGAGTGCGGCCCGAAGCACCCCTTCGAGCTGACCGACGACGCCACCCGCACCCTCACCGCGGTCGCCCTGGCGCTGCCGCTCGACGACGTCGTGGTGAAGTTCTTCGGCCCGAAGGACCGCCTGCTCTTCACCGGTGACCTGCTCACCAGCCCCGAGGTCGCGACCTACACCGCGCCCGAGCCGCTGCCGGCCGGTGTCTACTCCGCCCAGGTCTGCCCCTTCGACGAGGCCTCGGCCGTCCTCGGCATGTACGCGCTGCTGGTCACCACCTCCGACACGGGTGCGCCCACCCCCGGCGGCGCGGCCTTCGCCCCCACCTGGAGCTACTTCCCGGCCAACCCGTCGATGTCCTCGACCAAGGTCGGCACGACCCCCTCCAACGACGTGGTCGGCTGCTGGACCGCCACCGAGGGCTGCACCGAGCCCACCGGTCCGTTCGCCAACGTCGCCTCCCCTCTCGCCTGGGACCAGGTCAACGTGGCGGGCCTCTCCTCGATGACCACGCTCGGCAACAACGCCAACACCCACGAGGCCTGGGTCAGCCCGCTCACCCCGGGCGGCCTCTTCCAGGCCCCGATCTCCCCGGTGCGCGACTACACCGGTGAGTTCACCGACGCCTGGAACGAGTCGGGCTGCGCCCCGACGAACCTCGTGCCGGGCGGCAACGACGTCAACTACGTGACCGGCAACCTGTTCGTGTCCCACAACCGGATGCACGACTACAGCTACTACCTCGGCTTCACCGAGGCCAACTACAACATGCAGCTGGACAACTTCGGCAAGGGCGGCGTCGGGGCGGACCAGGAGATCGGCAACGTCCAGGCCGGCGCGCTCACCTCCCCGGTCTTCGACGCGACCGGCGTCGCCACCGGTCGCAACAACGCCAACCAGGTCACGCTGCAGGACGGCGTGCCGGGCATCACCAACCAGTACCTCTTCCAGCCGGCCGCGGGCGCGTTCTACGCCCCGTGCACCGACGGCAGCCTGGACATGGGCATCGTCGGCCACGAGTACACCCACGCCATCTCCAACCGGATGATCGCCGGCCCGGACGAGGGCATCGGCTCCCAGCAGGGCGGCGCGATGGGCGAGTCGTGGGGCGACCTGGTCGCCGCGGAGTACCAGTTCAGCCACGGCTACGACAACGGCGGCAACATCTGGGCCGTCGGCGTCTACGCGACCGGCAACAAGACGACCGCGATCCGCAACTTCTCCATCAACCGCAACCCGCTCAACTACTCCAACTACGGCTACGACACCCTCGGGGTGCAGGTCCACGCCGACGGCGAGATCTGGAGCGGCACCCAGTGGGAGGTCCGCCAGGCCCTGGTGGAGAAGTGGGACGCCCGCTTCCCCTACCGGGACAAGAAGCTGCAGGTCGCCTGCGCGGAGGGCACGCCCAACGCCTCCCCCGTGGCCCCGCAGTTCTGCCCCGGCAACCGCCGCTGGATCCAGCTGCTCTTCGACGCCTTCCTGCTCCAGCAGGGCAGCACCACGATGCTCGACGCCCGCGACGCCATGCTGGCCGCGGACCGGATGCGCTTCGGTGGCGAGAACCAGCAGGTCATGTGGCGCGCCTTCGCCCGCCGTGGCATGGGGGCGAACGCCACCATCGCCAAGGCCGACGAGAGCGACGTGACCGGTGGCTTCGCCACCCCGAAGGAGCCCAACGCCACGGTCCGCTTCACCGGCGGCAACGGCCCCACGCAGGTCTTCGTCGGCATGTTCGAGGCCCGCACCTCGCCGGCGGCCGACACCGACCCGCGCACCAAGCGGATCTCGTCCACCGCCCGCTTCGCGCCGGGCACGTACGACGTCATCTACGTGTCCCGCAAGGGCGGCTTCCACCGGACGACCCTGCAGCTGCGCGCGGGCGAGACCCGCACCGTGCGGATGCCCGAGCACCGCAACCTCGCAGCGGGCGCGGCCGGCGCGAAGGTCATCGACGCGACCCCGGGCTCACTCAAGACCGAGGCGCTGATCGACGGCACCGAGGACACCAACTGGGCCGGCATCACGGCCGAGAACGTCGACGAGTCCAACCCGTACGTCGCGGTGGACCTCGCCGGCGGCACCTCGACCATCCGTCGGGTCCAGGTCAGCGCCCTGCTGAACCCGGTCGACGGTCCCGAGGACGTCGACCAGGCCTCCGGCTCGCGCTTCACCGCGTTGCGCCGGTTCGCGATCGAGGTCTGCACCTCGGGCTGCGAGAGCAGCAAGGCCCGCTGGACCCGGGTGTTCACCTCCGCACCCGACGCGTTCCCCTCGGTGCGCCCGCGCCCGACCGCCCCCACCCAGGCCATGCGCTCCTTCCGGCTCCCGAGGCCGGCCCGCGCGGCTGCGGTGCGCCTGGTGACCCTGGAGAACCAGTGCACCGGGTTCAAGGGGTACGCCGGCGAGCTCGACAACGACCCGATCACCACCACCGACTGCGCCACCGGGTCGGACCGCGGGACGATCGTGCACGCCGCCGAGCTGCAGGTCTTCAGCCGGTAGCGGGGAGATCTTCCCCACAGGCTGACATCGGCACGGGCGGGCAGCACCACCACGGTGGGCTGCCCGCCCGTCGTCGTGGTCGGCCGTGGCGCTCCCTCACCCCGGGGGCCGCTTGCACCTGCTGGGGGCAGCCGGTTGGGTAGTGCGCATGGTCGGACGCATCCCCGTCATGAACGTGATGCCCCTGGTGGACCTCGGACGTCAGCCCGCCAAGGCGACCGTCGGCGAGCCCTTCCCCGTGACCGCGACGGTCTTCCGGGAGGGCCACGACGCGCTGGCGGCGGAGGTCGTCCTGATCGACCCCACGGGCACCCGGCGGGCCCCGGTGCGCATGCACCTGCCCAGCCCCGAGCCCAACGAGTACCTCGCCTGGGTCACCCCCGACGTGGAAGGGGCGTGGACGTTCGAGGTGCACGCCTGGTCCGACCCGCTGGCCACCTGGCAGCACGACGCGGGCATCAAGATCCCGGCCGGGGTCGACGTGGAGCTGATGTTCACCGAGGGCCGACTGCTCTTCGAGCGGGTCCTCGCCGAGCTGCCCCCCGAGGAGACGAAGGCGCGCGAGGTCCTCGAGGGCGCCGTGCTGGCCGCCTCGGACACCGGGCGCCCGGCCGGGGCCCGCCTGGCCGCGCTCCAGGACCCGGAGCTGGACGCCGTCCTGCTGGCCCACCCCCTGCGCGAGCTGCTGACCGTCGAGGGCCCCTACCCGGCGTACGCCGACCGGGAGCGCGCGCTGTTCGGCAGCTGGTACGAGTTCTTCCCGCGGTCCGAGGGCGCCACGAAGGACCCGGTCACCGGGAAGATCACCAGCGGCACCTTCCGCACCGCCGTGACCGGCCTGGACCGGGCGAGGGCGATGGGCTTCGACGTCGTCTACCTGCCGCCGATCCACCCGATCGGCGAGGTCAACCGCAAGGGCCCCAACAACACCCTCACCCCGGGCCCCGACGACCCGGGCTCGCCGTGGGCGATCGGGTCCAAGGACGGCGGGCACGACGCGATCCACCCCGACCTCGGCACCATGGCCGACTTCGACGCCTTCGTCGCGCACGCCAGGAGCCTGGGCCTCGAGGTCGCGCTGGACCTCGCGCTGCAGGCCGCACCCGACCACCCGTGGGTCACCGAGCACCCGGAGTTCTTCACCACGCGCGCCGACGGCTCGATCGCCTACGCGGAGAACCCGCCGAAGAAGTACCAGGACATCTACCCCATCAACTTCGACAACGACCCGACCGGCATCTGCCGCGAGGTCCTGCGCGTGGTGAAGCTCTGGATGTCGCACGGGGTGCGGATCTTCCGCGTCGACAACCCGCACACCAAGCCGGTCGCCTTCTGGGAGTGGCTGCTCAAGGAGGTGCGCCGCACCGATCCCGACGTGCTGTTCCTCGCCGAGGCCTTCACCAAGCCCGCGATGATGCGCGGGCTCGGCGCGGTCGGCTTCCACCAGAGCTACACCTACTTCACCTGGCGCACCGCGAAGTGGGAGATCGAGGACTACCTGCGCGAGCTGAGCCGTGAGACCGACCACCTGATGCGGCCGAACTTCTTCGTCAACACCCCTGACATCCTCCACGCCTACCTCCAGTACGGCGGGCCGGCGGCGTTCAAGGTCCGGGCGGCGCTCGCGGCGACCAGCTCACCGACGTGGGGCGTCTACTCCGGCTACGAGCTGTTCGAGCACGTGGCGGTGAAGCCCGGCTCGGAGGAGTACCTCGACACCGAGAAGTTCCAGGTGCGGGTCCGCGACTGGGAGGGCGCCGAGGCCGAGGGGCGGACGCTGGCGCCGTACCTCTCGATGCTCAACCGGGTGCGCCGCGAGCACCGCTCGCTGCAGCTGCTGCGCAACCTGACCGTCCACTCCAGCGACGACGAGAACGTGCTGGTCTACGCCAAGCAGGCCGTGGTCGGCGACCCCGACAGCGACACCGTCATCGTGGTCGTCAACCTCGACCCGCACGCCACGCGCGAGACCACCGTCCACATCGACCTGCCGGCCCTGGGCATGGACTGGGGCGAGCGGTACGTCGTGCACGACGAGGTCACCGGGGCCGACTGGTCCTGGGGCCAGCACAACTACGTCCGGCTCGACCCCCACCACGAACCAGCCCACGTGCTGACCGTCAGGAGAGGCGCATGACCCAGGCCCCGCACGAGACCACCGACTCGGGAGTGGACGTGACCGAGGCCGCGCACAGCACGCCCGACTGGTTCAAGACCGCCGTCTTCTACGAGGTCCTGGTCCGCTCCTTCCGCGACTCCAACGGCGACGGCACCGGCGACTTCAAGGGCCTGGTCGAGAAGCTCGACTACCTGCAATGGCTGGGCGTGGACTGCCTGTGGGTGCCGCCGTTCTTCCCCTCCCCGCTGCGCGACGGCGGGTACGACGTCGCCGACTACGAGGGCGTGCTGCCCGCGGTCGGCACGATCGACGACTTCCACCACTTCCTCGACGAGGCGCACGCCCGCGGCATCCGCGTGATCATCGACTTCGTCATGAACCACACCAGCGACCAGCACCCGTGGTTCCAGGCCAGCCGCAGCGACCCCGACGGCCCGTACGGCGACTTCTACGTCTGGTCCGACACCGACGAGCTCTACCAGGACGCCCGGGTCATCTTCGTCGACACCGAGCCCTCGAACTGGACCTGGGACCCGGTGCGCGGGCAGTACTTCTGGCACCGGTTCTTCCACCACCAGCCCGACCTCAACTTCGACAACCCGGCCGTGCACGACGCGATCCTCGACGCGCTGCGCTTCTGGCTCGACATGGGCCTGGACGGCTTCCGGCTCGACGCCGTGCCCTACCTCTACGAGCGGCCCGGCACCAACGGCGAGAACCTGCCCGAGACCCACGAGTTCCTCAAGAAGGTGCGTCGGGTCGTCGACGAGGAGTACCCCGGCCGGGTGCTGCTGTGCGAGGCCAACCAGTGGCCGCAGGACGTGGTGGAGTACTTCGGCGACTTCTCCGTCGGCGGCGACGAGTGCCACATGGCCTTCCACTTCCCCGTCATGCCGCGCATCTTCATGGCGGTGCGACGGGAGTCGCGCTACCCGATCTCGGAGATCCTCGAGCAGACCCCGGCGATCCCCGACACCTGCCAGTGGGGCATCTTCCTGCGCAACCACGACGAGCTGACGCTCGAGATGGTCACCGACGAGGACCGCGACTACATGTGGTCGGAGTACGCCAAGGACCCGCGGATGAAGGCCAACATCGGCATCCGCCGCCGGCTGGCCCCGCTGCTGGACAACGACACCAACCAGATCGAGCTGTTCAACGCCCTGCTCCTCTCGCTGCCCGGCAGCCCGGTGCTCTACTACGGCGACGAGATCGGGATGGGCGACAACATCTGGCTCGGTGACCGCGACGGCGTGCGCACCCCCATGCAGTGGACCGGCGACCGCAACGCCGGCTTCTCCTCGGCCAACCCCGGCCGGCTCGACCTGCCGGTGGTGCAGGACGCGATCTACGGCTACGAGTCGGTCAACGTCGAGGCGCAGATGGAGAACCCCTCCTCGCTGCTGCACTGGACCCGCCGGATGCTCGCCGCCCGCCGCCACCACCCGGCGTTCGGGCTCGGCACCTTCCACGACCTCGGAGGCTCCAACTCCTGCGTGCTGTCCTACGTGCGGGAGTGGACCGACCCGGCGACCGGCGAGGAGGACGTGATCCTCTGCGTCAACAACCTCTCCCGCTTCCCGCAGCCGGTCGAGCTGGACCTGCGCCGCTTCGAGGGCCGCCGGCCGGTCGAGCTGCTCGGCAACGTGCCGTTCCCCCAGGTGGGCGAGCTGCCGTACCTCCTGACGCTGGCCGGGTACGGCTTCTACTGGTTCCGGCTGACCACGCCCGAGGGCCACCACGAGGAGGACCAGCTGCTGTGAGCGAGCCCGACGATGCCCGTCCGGGGCTGAGCCCGGAGACCGACCACCTCGACCGCCAGGTCCTGGCCGACTACCTCGCGCGCACCCGCTGGTACGCCGGCAAGGGCCGCCCCTCCTCCGTCACCGGCGTACGCAGGCTCGGCGAGGTGCCCGGGACCCAGACCCGCGCGGCGACCGGTGGCCCGGCCGAGCCGCGGGTGGCCCTGCACCTGGTCGAGGTGACCTACACCGACGTCGAGCCCGGTGCGCCCGACGCCGTGGAGCACTACCAGGTCCCGCTGGCCCTCTACACCGACGCCGAGGCGCGGCTCGAGCACGCCTTCGTCGGCTGGTGGGAGGAGCCGGGGGTGGGCTGGGTCCACGCCTACGACGCGCTCCACGACCGGGAGGCGATGGCCGCCTGGCAGCACGCCTTCGCGGCGGCGGCGGAGCAGCCCGGCGGCAACCTGCACGACCCGGCCAGCTCGCTGGCCTTCCACCGGCTGCCCGGCCACGACCTCGACCTCTCCGCGCACTCGACGCTCTTCTCCGGGGAGCAGTCCAACTCCTCGGTGGCCTTCGGCGAGGACGCGCTGCTCAAGGTCTTCCGCAAGGTGACCCCCGGGATCAACCCCGACATCCAGGTGCACGAGGTGCTCTCGCGCGCCGACTCCCCCGACGTGGCCCACCTCTACGGCTGGGTCGACTGGGTCGAGCCGGGGTCGGTCGACGCCGCGGACCCGGACTCGGGGGAGGTCGTGCAGCTGGCGATGCTCCAGCAGTTCCTGCGCACCGCCTCGGACGGGTGGGACCTGGCGCTGGCCAGCGTCCGCACCCTCTTCTCCGAGCCCGACGTGCACGCCTCGGCCTCCGGCGGCGACTTCGCCGGCGAGGCGACCCGCCTCGGCCTGACCCTGCGTGCGGTGCACGACCTGCTGGTCGAGCACTTCGGCGCCGGCCGGGTGCCGGCCGGAGAGGTGGCCGCACGGATGCGCGAGCGGCTGCCCGCCGCCGTCGCGGCCGCGCCCGCCCTCGCCGAGCACGGTGAGCGGCTCGAGGCCCTGTTCGACCGCGTGGGCGCCCTCGGCGACGTCACGGTGCACCGGGTCCACGGCGACCTCCACCTCGGCCAGACCCTGCGCACCTCGCTGGGCTGGAAGATCGTCGACTTCGAGGGCGAGCCGGCCAAGCCGCTGGCCGAGCGGCTGCTGCCCGACTGCCCCTGGCGCGACGTCGCCGGGATGCTGCGCTCCTTCGACTACGCCCCGCGCGTGGTCGAGCGCACCTGGGCCGAGGACGACCCCGACGGCGGCGAGGTCCGCGGCGCCCGTGCCCAGGAGTGGGCCAACCGCGCCAAGAACCACTTCCTCGTCGCCTACGCCGGTGGCGAGGTGACCCCCGAGCAGCGCACGCTGGTGGAGGCCTTCGTCGCCGACAAGGCCGTCTACGAGACCGTCTACGAGACCCGCAACCGGCCGACCTGGGTGGACATCCCGCTCCGGGCCGTGGCCGAGATCGGAGCCGCATGAGCCCCGCCAGCACGCCCGCCAGCACACCCGCCCCCGCGCCCGTCCCCAGCGAGGAGCTCGACCAGCTCGTCCGCGGCGAGCACGGGCACCCGCACGCGGTGCTCGGCCCGCACGAGCACGACGGCGCGGTCACCGTGCGCGTGCTCAAGCCGCTGGCCTCGCGGGTCGCGGTCGTCGGTGACTTCGGGGAGGTCGCGCTGACCCACGAGCACGAGGGCGTGTGGGTCGGGGTGCTCCCGGTGGCAGAGGTCCCGGCGTACCGCCTTTCCGTGGCGTACGACGGCGAGCCGCTGCTCCTCGAGGACCCCTACCGGTTCCTGCCTACGCTGGGCGAGGTCGACCTGCACCTGGTCAACGAGGGCCGTCACGAGCAGCTGTGGACCGTCCTGGGCGCGCACGTGCACCACTACGACGCCCCCGGCCAGGAGCCGGTCAGCGGCACCTCGTTCGCCGTCTGGGCCCCCTCGGCGCGGGGCGTGCGGCTGAAGTCCGAGGCCAACGGCTGGGACGGCCGCGAGCACCCGATGCGCCAGCTCGGCACGTCCGGGGTGTGGGAGCTGTTCGTGCCCGGGATCGGGTCCGGGACGGCGTACAAGTTCGCGATCCTGGGCCAGGACGGCCACTGGCGGGAGAAGGCCGACCCGCTCGCGCAGTGGGCCGAGCAGCCCGCGAGCACCGCCTCGAAGGTCTTCGAGTCCTCCTACGCCTGGGGTGACGAGGAGTGGATGGCCGCGCGCGCCGAGCGGCAGGCCGTGAGCGCGCCGATGAGCACCTACGAGGTGCACCTGGCGTCGTGGCGCAAGAACTACGACGACACCCTCTGGTCATGGGAGCAGCTGGCCACCGACCTGGTCGCCTACGTGTCCGACCTCGGGTTCACCCACGTCGAGCTGATGCCGGTGATGCAGCACCCCTTCGGCGGGTCGTGGGGCTACCACGTGACGTCGTACTTCGCCCCCGACAGCCGGTTCGGCGACCCCGACGGCTTCCGGCTGCTCGTCGACCGGCTGCACCAGGCCGGCATCGGCGTCATCCTCGACTGGGTGCCCGGCCACTTCGCCACCGACGAGTGGGCGCTGGCCCGCTTCGACGGCACCCCGCTCTACGAGGACCCCAACCCGCAGCGCGGCTGGCACCAGGAGTGGGGCAGCCACATCTTCAACTTCGGCCGCCCCGAGGTGCGCAACTTCCTTTTCGCCAACGCGGTCTACTGGTGCGAGGAGTTCCACGCCGACGGCCTGCGCGTCGACGGCGTCGCCTCGATGCTCTACCTCGACTACTCCCGCAAGGAGGGCGAGTGGTCGCCCAACATCCACGGGGGCCGCGAGAACCTCGAGGCGGTGCAGTTCCTCCAGGAGATGAACGCCACCGTCTACCGCCGGGTCCCCGGCGTGGTGACGATCGCCGAGGAGTCGACCTCGTGGCCGGGCGTCACGCGGCCGACCGACGTCGACGGCCTGGGCTTCGGCTTCAAGTGGAACATGGGCTGGATGCACGACTCGCTGGCCTACATGGCCCACGAGCCGGTGCACCGCGCCTACCACCACGGGGAGATGACGTTCTCGCTGGTCTACGCGTGGTCGGAGAACTTCGTGCTGCCGATCAGCCACGACGAGGTCGTGCACGGCAAGGGCTCGCTGCTGCGCAAGATGCCCGGCGACCGCTGGCAACAGCTGGCCAACCTGCGCGCCTACCTCGCCTTCATGTGGGCCCACCCCGGCAAGCAGCTGCTGTTCATGGGCTGCGAGATCGGCCAGGAGTCGGAGTGGGCGGAGTCGCGCGAGCTCGACTGGTGGCTGCTGGACCACCCCGAGCACCGCGGCGTCCACGACCTCGTGCGCGACCTCAACACGGCGTACGCCGGCTCCGGCGCGCTCTGGGCGCTCGACCACTCCCCCGAGGGCTTCGCGTGGCTGGACGCCAACGACGCCGGTCGGAACGTCTTCTCCTTCGTGCGGCGCGCCCCCGGGCACCCCGACGTCGTGTGCGTGGCCAACTTCTCGGCCGTGCCGCACCACGGGGTGCGCGTCGGCTTCCCCTCCACCGGGGAGTGGTCGGAGGTGCTCAACACCGACGCCGAGGCCTACACCGGCTCGGGCGTGGGCAACTTCGGCTCGGTCACGGCCGTCGAGGGCGGCCACCACGGGCAGCCCGCCCACGCCGACGTCTCCCTCCCGCCGCTGGGGACCGTGTGGTTCCGGGCGCAGAGGTGATGCGGTTCCCGCCCAGTGTCTAGGGTTGGGCGCGTGACCGCCCAGCCGACCCTGACCGACGGCACCGTCACCCTCGAGCCCGCCGCGGAGCCGCACACCTTCGTGGTGCTCGCCGGCGAGGAGCTGGTGGGCCGGGTCGCCGTCGTGCCCGTCGAGGGTCGCACCGGTGAGCGCGTCGGCGAGCTGTCCTGGGAGCTGGCCGAGACCCACCGCGGCCGCGGCTACGCCACGCGGGCCGTGCGGGTGCTCACCGACTGGTCGCTGGCCCCTGTCCGCGAGGACGGGCTCGGCCTGAGCCGGGTCGAGGCGCACGTGCCCACCGACCTCGAGGCGGCCCTGCGCGTGGCCACCCGGGCGGGGCTGCGCCGTGAGGGCGTGCGTCGCGTCGTCCCCGGCGAGGAGTCGGCCACCACGGGGTATGTCGTGCTGGCCCGCCTGGCCACCGACCCCCCGCTCTCCGAGCCCGGCGCGTTCCGCTCCCTGCTCAACTCCTTCCTCCCGCGCAAGCGCGCGATCGGCCAGATGCTGGTGCGCGACGGCGAGGGCCGGGTGCTGCTGTGCCAGCTGACCTACAAGCAGGACTGGGACCTGCCCGGCGGTGTCGTCGAGGTCGGCGAGTCGCCGCAGCTGGCGGTGGCCCGCGAGGTCGAGGAGGAGCTCGCCCTCCACATCGACGCCGGCGCGCTGCTGCTCACCGACTGGCTGCCGCCGTGGGGCGGGTGGGACGACGCGCTGTGCCTGGTCTTCGACGGCGGCACCCACGACGCGGCGATCCTCGAGAGCGTCGTCGAGCAGCCGCGCGAGATCCGCTCCGCGGAGTTCTGCACCGTCGAGCAGGTCCGCGAGCGCTGCGCCGACTTCACCGCGCGCCGGATCGAGTCGGCTCTGGCCAACGTGGGCCGCGGGGGTCCGGCGTACGTCGAGAGTGGCGGGGTCGGCTAGGCCGGCGGGCGCTCCAGCAGGTCGCGCGCCAGCATCGTGGCCCCCGCGACAGCCGCCGGCATCACGGCGACCGCACCCAGCGGCACGAGGAAGCACAGCTGGATGGCGACCCCGAACCCGAGGACCGTCGCGCGGTCACGGCGCAGCACCTCGGCCCGTGCGACGCGGTCCATCCCGCGGGCCTCGAGCGGACGGGAGAGCAGCTCGCCGGCCAGCAGCCGCCCGGACACGGTCACACCCAGCACCAGCCCGACGACGGCACCGACCACCGGGAGCAGGCCCAGCACGAAGACCCCGAGGCCCAGCAGCAGACCGGTGCCGGCCAGCGCCGCGCCGTCCTTGACCGACGTCCAGAACCCCGGCCCCTGGTCGGGGACGTCACCGCCCAGCATCCGCTCGGTCTCGGCCCAGATCTTCTCGTAGAACGGGTCCCCCACCGTGAGCGTGATCGCGGTGAAGGTCAGCGACGACACGACGACGAACCCCAGGACCACCAGCACCGCCAGGCCCAGCCGCAGCAGGTCGCGCAGGCCCCCGGTCCAGTCGTCGGCGAAGGGCGTGGCCCACGCGACCAGGTCGCCCACGTGCAGCAGCAGCGCGACCAGGGCGGCGAGCACCGCGAGCAGCACCAGCAGCGCCGGCACCATCCCCAGCAGCATCAGCCCCGGGCGACGGCGCCACGTCCCGAGCCCGCGCACGAGGTAGGACGGGCCGCGCACGGGACCGCCGCCGCTCAGAACAGCGCCGAGGCGAGGGCGCGGCGACCGTTGAGCACCCGCGGGTCGTCGTTGCCGACGGCCGAGAACAGCCCCAGCAGGTGGTCGCGCGCGCGGTCGCGCTCCTTGTCCGACGTACGCCGCACCAGCTCGACCAGGCGGGCGAAGGCGTCCTCGACGTGCCCGCCGAGCATGTCCAGGTCGGCGACGAGGGTCTGGGCGTCGACGTCGTCGGGGTCGGCCGCGGCGGCCGCGCGCGCGGCGTTCAGGTCGACGCCCTGGGTGCGCTGGAGGACCTTCGCCATCGCGAGCCCCGCAGCGGCCTCGGTGTCGGCCGGGTTGGCGGACACCAGCTTCTGGTACTCCGCCACCGCCCGGTCCACGTCACCGGCCTCGAGCGCGTCCTGCGCCGGGGCGTAGCGCGGGTCCATCGCCGGCTCCTCGCCCTCGGCGGTGGGAGCGGCCGCGCGCGGCTGGTGCCGGCCCGTGATGCCCTGGGTGGTGAGCTGCTGGCCGACCTGCTGCAGCACGGTGCGCAGCTCGTCGATGCCCAGCACGTCCTGGAGCAGCGGCTGCGGACGGCCGTCGAGCACGGCCATCACGAACGGCACCGAGGGCAGCTGCACGGCCTGGGCGATCGCCGGGGTGGCGTCGACGTCGACCAGGCCGGCGAGGAAGCGGCCGTCGTACTCGTCGACGACGGTGGCGAGGTCGCGGGCCATCTGCTCGCTCTCCGGCAGCCGGCTGGCGGAGAAGAAGACCAGCAGCACCGGCGCGGTCATCGAGGACTCGACGACCTCCTGGAAGTTCTGCTCGGTGACGGTGACGGAGTACGCCGACCCGCCGCCGGCCCCCGCGGAGCCGCCCTGCGCGCCGGCGCCGGCCGCGCCACCCGCAGGAGCCTGCGGGGCGGGGCGCTTGAGCGCGGAGAGGTCGATCGCACCGGGTCGGGAGAACGGCTGCTGCGTCATGGCCGACATCCTAGGAAGCGTGCGCCCCGCCCGGTCAGGCGAGGCCCCTCGGGCCGGACCCCCAGGCCGGACCCCCCAGGCCGGACCCCTCAGGCCAGACCCAGCCCGACCGCCTCCTCGCGCAGCTCCTCGCGGGCCCGCGGGTGCGCCGCGTGCTCGACCAGGTGCCGCGCCTGGGACCGCTCGTCGTGGCCGGCCACCTCGGCGACGCCCTGCTCGGTGATGACCGCGGTGGGCTGGAAGGAGGTGACCGGCTCGTCCACGAGCGGCACGATCGTGGAGCAGTCCGCCTTGGGGTGCCAGGAGCGCAGCGCCATCAGCGCCTGCCCGCCGTCGCTGTGCAGCGCACCGACGATGAAGTCGGTCTGGCCACCGAAGCCGGAGTGGATGCGCGCGTTGATCCGCGAGGCGTTGGCCTGGCCGAAGAGGTCGACCTGCAGCGCGGTGTTGACGCTGGTCATCGCCGGGTTCCGCGCGATCAGCGCCGGGTCGTTGGCGGTCTCGGTGCGGATCATCCGCACCCGCGGGTTGCCGTCGACCCAGGCGAGCAGCTCGGGGGTGCCGAAGAGGAAGGAGGCGTGGATCGGCACGTCCGGGTCCAGCGCCCCGGCCAGCTCCAGCGCGAGGATCGAGTCGGAGAACATCTCGGTCCACACCCGCATCCCCCGGCGCTCGACCAGGCCGCGCAGCGCCGCGTCGGGCACGGCGCCGATCCCGGCCTGCAGCGTCGCGCCGTCGCCGACCCGCACTGCCACCCGTTCGCCGATCAGGGCCGCCTCGTCGTCGATGCGTGCCGGCGCCGCCGGCACGGGCGGCTCGTCCGCCTCCACCAGCAGGTCGACGTGCTCGAGGTCGAGCTCGGCGTCGCCGAAAGTCCAGGGCACCTGGTCGCTGACCTGCGCGACGACCCGGCCGCCTCGCGCGCGGGTCGCCTCGATCGCGGCCGGCAGGATGTTCACCTCGGTGCCGAGGGACACCTTGCCGCCGCGGGGGCGGGTGGTGTGGAGCAGCACCAGGTCCGGCGGCTGGGTGGTGCGGAAGAGCCGCGGCACCAGCGAGAGCCGCGAGGGCGTGTAGCGCAGCCGCGGGCTGCGCCGCATCCCCGGCCCGACGAAGGGTGTCTCGAAGACCACCCCGTCGCGGTCCGGAATGCCGCGCTGGGCGTTGAGCATCCACAGCCGGTACGCCGGCAGCAGCCCGTCGACCAGGCCGAGCAGGTGCCCGGGGCTGGCGTGGTTGCCCGTGACCACGACCCGCGGGTCGTCCGGGAGGTCGGCCAGCAACGTCGCGAGGTCCACTGCCCCATCACAGCAGACGCGGGCCCCGCACCGACCCGCCCGGTCGGGCTCGGTCCGCAGCCGGGCCCGGGCGTGTCAGTCCCCGAGGAGCCGGTCGGCCGCGGCGTACGGGTCGGTCTCGCCGGCCGCGACCGCCTCGGCGAGCGCGTCGAGGGAGGACCGGTCACCGATCTCCCAGCGCCTGCGGAGCGCGGCGACCGCGACCGCCTCGACCTCGGCGCGCGCGCGGCGGGCGCGGCGCACGGCCAGCTGGCCGGTCCCACCCAGCCACTCCCGGTGCGACGACAGCGCCTCGACGACCTCGTCGACGCCCTGGCCCGACTGCGCCACGGTGAGCACGATCGGCGGCTTCCAGGAGCCCTCGGCGCGCTCGGCGAGCGAGAGCCCGTTGCGCAGGTCGCGGCGCAGCCGCTCGGCGCCGTCGCGGTCGGCCTTGTTGACGACGTAGACGTCGCCGACCTCGAGGATGCCGGCCTTGGCGGCCTGGATGCCGTCGCCCATGCCGGGGGCGAGGAGCACCATCGTGGTGTCGGCGAGTCCGGCGACCTCGACCTCGCTCTGGCCCACGCCGACGGTCTCGACCAGCACGACGTCGAAGCCCGCGGCGTCGAGGACCCGCACGGCCTGCGGGGTCGTGAAGGAGAGTCCGCCGAGGTGGCCGCGCGAGGCCATCGAGCGGATGAAGACGCCCTCGTCGGAGGCGTGGTCCTGCATCCGGATCCGGTCGCCCAACAGGGCGCCGCCGGAGAAGGGCGAGGAGGGGTCGACGGCGAGCACGCCGACCCGCTTGCCCGCGGCGCGCAGCGCGCCGATGAGGGCGTTGGTCGAGGTCGACTTCCCGACACCGGGGGCGCCGGTCAGGCCGACCACGTGCGCACGGCCGGTGTGCGGCGCGAGCGCCGCCATCACCGGCCGCAGCAGGGGCGACTCGTCCTCGACCAGCGAGACGAGCCGGGCGACGGCCCGGGCCTGGCCGGCGCGTGCGCGCTCGACCAGGTCCGGGACCGCCGAGGCGTCAGCTCTTCGGGACACGCACGATCAGGGCGTCGCCCTGGCCGCCGCCGCCGCACAGCGCGGCCGCACCGGTGCCACCACCGCGGCGCTTGAGCTCCAGGGCCAGGTGCAGCACCACGCGGGCGCCGGACATGCCGACCGGGTGGCCCAGGGCGATCGCGCCGCCGTTGACGTTGACCTTCTCGTCGGGGATGTCGAGGGCGCGGGCCGAGGCGATGCCGACCGCGGCGAAGGCCTCGTTGAACTCGACCAGGTCGAGGTCGGCGGGCGAGATGCCCTCCTTGTCACAGGCCTTCTTGGTGGCGTTGGCCGGCTGCAGCTGCAGGGTGGAGTCGGGGCCGGCGACCATGCCGTGCGCACCGATCTCGGCCAGCCACTCCAGGCCCAGCTCCTCGGCCTTGGCCTTGCTCATCACGACCACGGCGCAGGCACCGTCAGAGATCTGCGAGGCCGAGCCGGCCGTGATGGTGCCGTCCTTAGCGAAGGCGGGGCGCAGGTTGCCCAGCGACTCCACGGTGGTGTCGCCGCGCACGCCCTCGTCGGCGGAGACGACGACCGGGTCCCCCTTGCGCTGCGGGATCGAGACCGGGACGACCTCCTCGTCGAAGACACCGTTCTTCCACGCCAGCGCGGCCTTCTGGTGCGAGGCGGCGGCGAAGGCGTCCTGCTCCTCGCGGGTGAACTTGTCGGTCGCGGCGTTGCACGACTCGGTCAGCCCGCCCATGGCCTGCTGGGTCGCCTGGTCGAACAGCGCGTCGTAGGCCATCGAGTCGACCAGCGCGGTGTCGCCGTACTTGAAGCCCTCGCGGGACCTCGGCAGCAGGTGCGGGGCGTTGGTCATCGACTCCATGCCGCCGGCCACGATGATGTCGGCCTCGCCGGCGCGGATCATCTGGTCGGCGGTGGCGATGGCGTTGAGGCCCGAGAGACACACCTTGTTGATGGTGATCGAGGGCACCGAGGCGGGCAGGCCGCCGGCGATGCCGGCCGCGCGGGCGGGGTTCTGGCCCGCGCCGGCGAGGATGACCTGGCCCATGATCAGGTAGTCGACCTGGTCGCCGGACACGCCGGCCTTCTCCAGGGCGCCCTTGATCGCGAAGCCACCGAGGTCGGCGGCCGAGAAGCTCTTGAGCCCGCCGAGCAGGCGGCCGATCGGGGTGCGCGCCCCGGCGACGATGACGGTTCCGGACATGGGGTTCTCCTCCAGTGCTGGCGTGGGCCCGACCCCCGGGCGCGCCGACGTTCGCGGTGCGCCGGGCCGGGACCGGCTCAGGCTACCCACGAGTCACCTCGGCGGCGAGAGGCGTCCGTACGACGTCCGGTGAGTCGCTCGTCACAACCTCCGCAGGTGCGTTGTCGCGCCCGCCCCCGTCGTACGACGATGCGGCCATGAGCGCACCCCTGGACATCCCCGCCCACCTCTTCACCGCCATCGACCACGTCGGCATGGCCGTGCCGGACCTCGACGAGGCGATCGCGTTCTACCGCGACACCTTCGGCATGACGCTGGCGCACGAGGAGACCAACGAGGAGCAGGGCGTGCGCGAGGCGATGATGGCCGTCGGCGACTCCGGCTCCTGCGTGCAGCTGCTCGCGCCGCTCTCGGAGTCCTCCACGATCGCCAAGTTCATCGACCGCAACGGCCCGGGCTGCCAGCAGATCGCCTACCGCGTCACCGACGTCGAGCAGGTGGCCGCGATCCTGCGCGAGCGCGGCCTGCGGATGCTGTACGACGCGCCCAAGCGCGGCACCTCCGACAGCCGGATCAACTTCGTGCACCCCAAGGACGCCGGGGGCATCCTCGTCGAGATCGTCGAGCCCGCCGCGCACGCGGCGCACTGACCCGCCGCCGGACCGGACCGGCCGGCGGGCCGCCCATGGCGTGCATCACAGCCGCTGGCCCGCGAGACGCCCTTCCCGTCACTGTTACCCATCGGTAATCTCAGCCCCCCGTCGCGGGCACCCGCCCCGACCGACTCCCGACGACACAGGAGCCACCCCGTGCAGCACATCCTCGACGCGATCCAGGCCCTCGACTCCGGCGACGTGGCCTCGGAGGACTTCGCGAACCTCGCCCTGCCCGAGTCCTACCGCGCCGTGACCGTCCACAAGGACGAGGTCGACATGTTCGAGGGGGTCGCCACCCGCGACAAGGACCCGCGCAAGTCCCTCCACGTCGAGGACGTCGCGCTGCCCGAGCTCGGTCCCGGCGAGGCCTTCGTCGCAGTCATGGCCTCGGCGATCAACTACAACACCGTGTGGACCTCGATCTTCGAGCCCGTCTCCACCTTCGGCTTCCTCGAGCGCTACGGCCGGCTCTCCGAGCTCACCAAGCGCCACGACCTGCCCTACCACGTGGTCGGCTCCGACCTCGCGGGCGTCGTGCTCAAGACCGGCCCCGGTGTCACCCAGTGGAAGCCGGGCGCCGAGGTCGTGGCCCACTGCCTCAGCGTCGAGCTCGAGGACCCGGCCGGCCACGACGACACGATGATGGACCCGCAGCAGCGGATCTGGGGCTTCGAGACCAACTTCGGCGGTCTCGCGCACATCGCGCTGGTCAAGTCCAACCAGCTGCTCCCGAAGCCGGCCCACCTGACGTGGGAGGAGGCGGCCAGCCCGGGGCTGGTCAACGCCACGGCGTACCGCCAGCTGGTCTCCAAGAATGCCGGTCAGATGAAGCAGGGCGACAACGTCCTGATCTGGGGCGCCTCGGGCGGCCTGGGCGGCTTCGCGACGCAGTACGCCCTCAACGGTGGCGCCAACCCGATCTGCGTGGTCTCCAACGAGGAGAAGGCCAAGATCTGCCGCTCCATGGGCGCGGAGATGATCATCAACCGCTCCGAGGAGAACTGGAAGTTCTGGAACGAGGACAACACCGAGCAGAACCCCAAGGAGTGGCAGCGCCTGGGCAAGAAGATCCGCGAGCTCACCGGCGGCGAGGACATCGACATCGTCTTCGAGCACCCCGGCCGCGAGACCTTCGGCGCCTCGGTCTACGTCACCCGCAAGGGCGGCACCATCACGACCTGCGCCTCGACGACGGGCTACATGCACGAGTACGACAACCGCTACCTGTGGATGAACCTCAAGCGGATCGTCTCCAGCCACTTCGCCAACTACCGCGAGGCCTACGAGGCCAACCGCCTCATCGACCAGGGCAAGATCCACCCGACCCTGTCGAAGACCTACACCCTGGACGAGGTCGGCCAGGCCTCCCTCGACGTGCACCACAACAAGCACCAGGGCAAGGTCGGCGTCCTGTGCCTGGCCCCCGAGGAGGGCCTGGGCGTGCGCGACCACGAGAAGCGCGCCAAGCACCTCGACGCGATCAACCGCTTCCGCGGCGTCTGAGCCGCCGCACCTGCTGCTCCCACCACGAGGGCCGTCCCGCAGGGGCGGCCCTCGTGGCGTCCCCAGCCGGTCCGGGCCCGGAAGCACGGCAACTTCTCAGGCCCCGCAGGCGTCCTCCGGGTGTGTCCCACCGGGGCCCCGCGCCATGATGGGGCCCGCCACCGCACTCCCACGACTGGAAGTAGGTTGTCCTCCATGAGCGACCAGGGCCTGTCCATCTTCGACGAGGAGCCCGGCTCCCCCGACGACAAGACCCAGGTGATCCCCGTCCAGGGCGCCTCAGCGAGCAAGCCGAGCACCCCCGACGCGCAGGCGGGCCCCGGATCCGCCGCCGGTCCCAGCCGTGCCGCGGGCGGGTCCGCGACCGGTCAGCCCACGGCCCAGCGTCCCGTCGTGCCGCCGGCACCCGCCCCGGCCCGCGGCGGCGCGCCCGTGCCCCCGCCGAGCGGCAGCGCCTTCCCGGTCGTGCGCCGCGGTGGGTACGACGTCGCCGCGGTCGACACCCGGCTGCGCCAGCTGCTCGCGGAGAAGTCCGACGACGCCTCCCGCCTCGTCGCCACCGAGCGCCGCGTCGCCGAGCTCGAGAGCGAGCTGGAGCGCGTCCGCACCGAGCTCGCGGAGATGGAGCGACCGTCGTACGCCGGGCTGGGCGGACGCGCCAGCGCGATGCTGCGCCTGGCCGAGGAGGAGGCCGCCGACGTGCGCGCCACCGCCCAGCGCGACGCCGCCGAGATCCTCACCCAGGCCGAGCGGGACGCGAAGGCGATCCGCGCCGACGCCGCCCGCGAGGCCGAGGACATGCGCCTGGTCCAGCTGGCCGAGCTGGAGGAGCACCGCACCCGCCTGCTGACCGACGCCGAGCAGGAGCGCTCGCTGGCCCGCAGCGAGGCCGACGACCTGCGGGCCTCCGCACAGCGCGAGGCCGAGCAGCTGCGGCTGGCTGCCCAGCAGGAGTCCACCGAGATGCGCACCGCCGCGCAGCGCGAGGTCGAGAAGGCCCGTGCGGCCGCCGACCGCGAGGTGACCGAGGCGCGGCGCACCCTGGCGGTGGAGAAGGAGCGGCTGGCCCGCGAGGCCGCCGACCACCACGAGAGCGCCATGGCCGAGACCCAGCGCCTGGTCCAGGAGGCCGAGCAGCGCGCGACCGCCGCCGAGGAGCGCGGCCGCCAGGCCACGACCCAGGCCACGCAGTACCGCGAGCAGTCCCAGGCCGAGGCCGACGCCCTGCTGCAGCGGGCCCGCCGCGAGGCCGAGCAGATCGTCGCCTCCGCGCAGAAGCAGGCCGAGTCGATCTCCTCCTCCGGCACCGCCGAGGCCGAGCGCGAGCTCGCCGCGGTGCGCGCCGAGGTCGAGCGGCTGCAGAAGCGCCGCGACGGCATCACCGCCCAGCTGGCCTCGCTGGCCGACATCGTCTCCGGCTTCGGCCGCGACGACGACGCGCCCGCCGCCGAGGCCGGGAGCGCCCCGGACTCCGAGGCGGGCTCGAAGTGAGCAGCGGGTCGGGCGGGCCGGAGGACGAGCGGCCCGACCCGGCCCCCTCGCGCCACCCGGAGCCGGCGCGGGAGCACGACCACTCCCGGCTGGCCGACGACGAGACCAACGCGATGGTCGAGGAGCACGAGCGCGAGGCCGTCGACGGGGACGGTGACGAGGACGCCCACGTCGGCCTGGTCGGCGGTCCCGACCACCTCGGGCACCCCGGTCCCCCGCTGGACCGCCGGGCGCCGTTCTACCTCGGCTTCTTCGGCGGGCTCGGGGCCCTCACCGCCTGGTGGCTCGGCACGACCCTCCTGGCCATCGGCAGCACGCTGCTGCTCATCGTGGTCTCGCTGTTCCTCGCGGCGGGGCTGCACCCGGCCGTCCTCTTCCTGGAGCGGCACGGCCTGCGCCGCGGCTTCGCGGTCCTCACCGTCACGGTCGCGTTCCTGTCGGGCGTCACGCTGTTCGTCTTCGCGATCGTGCCGGTCATCGCCGACCAGGTCAGCGCGCTGACCGACCGGGCGCCGGGCTGGTTCGACCAGCTGCAGTCCAACGAGCGGATCCGCGACCTCGAGGCGGAGTACCAGGTCCTCGAGCGGGCCAAGGAGTACGTCGCCAGCGGCGACTTCATCAGCGGCCTGTTCGGTGGGGTGCTGGGGCTGGGCCTGGCACTGCTCGGGGCGGTGTTCAACGCCTTCATCATCTTGGTGCTGACGCTCTACTTCCTCGCCTCGATGGAGACCACCAAGGCCGCCGTCTACCGCCTGGCCCCGGCCTCGCGCCGCGACCGGGTCAGCCGGCTCGGCGACCGGGTGCTGGCCGGCATCGGTGGCTACGTCTCCGGCGCCTTCCTGGTGGCGCTGGTCGCCGGGCTGTCCTCGCTGGTCTTCCTCTTCGCCGTCGGCCTCGGGGAGTACGCCGTCGCGCTGGCCACCGTGGTGGCGCTGCTGGGCGTGATCCCGATGATCGGGGCCACCCTCGGCGCGGTCGTCGTGGTCGCTATCGGCTTCGCCACCGACGTGCGGACCGGGATCATCTGCATCGTCTTCTATGTCATCTACCAGCAGGTGGAGAACTACCTCATCTACCCGCGCGTCATGTCGCGCTCGGTCGACCTGCCTGGCGCGGTCATCGTCATCAGCGCCCTGGTCGGCGCGGCCGTGCTCGGCGTCGTCGGCGCGCTCCTCGCCATCCCCACGGCAGCCGGCATCCTGATGCTGCTGCGCGAGGTCTACGTGCGGCGACAGGACGCCAGCTAGGCCTGTCCGTCCGCGGGGCGCGGCCCCGCGGCGTGCTTCTCGACGGCGGCCGGCGCGGGCGCGTCCACCAGCGGGACCGGCGCGTCGACCACGGGCCGGCGTCGCAGCTGCACCAGAAGGACCGAGGACAGCACCAGGGCGGCGCCGACCGCCTGCAGACCCGTGAGCCGCTCCCCCAGCACCAGCGCCGCCAGGGTCACCGTGGCGACGGGCTCGAACGTGGAGAGGATCGAGGCGGCCGAGGGCCCGGTGCGACGCAGGCCGGCGAAGAACGTCGTGGACGCCACGACGGTCGAGACCAGGGCGATGCAGGCGATCCAGCCCCAGCCCTCGGCTCCGAGGTCCAGGTCGATCCCGCCGGTCAGCGCGGCGCGACCGGCGAGAGTGACGGTGGCGCCGACCATCACCAGGGCGGTCAGAGTCAGCGCGGGCACCCGCTGGACCGTCGTCTCCCCGACCAGGATGTAGACGGTGTAGGTCAGGGCCGCCCCGAAGGCGAGGGCCACCCCGGCGGCGTCGAAGGACACCGCGCCCGCACCGACCAGCACCAGGGCCGTCCCTCCGGTCGCCGCCAGCAGGGCCGCGACCCGGGCCGGCGTGAGGCGGTCACGCCCGAGCAGCACCGACGCGACGGTCACCATCACCGGGAAGGTGTAGAGCACCAGCGCCACCAGCGCGGCGTCGATCCGCTCGAGGGCGGCGAAGTAGAGCGAGGCCTGGGCGGCGTACCCGATCCCCCCGAGAGCGATCGCGGTGAGCACCAGTCGTCGCAGGCCGGGTCCCACCACCGGGAGCGCCGGTCGGCCGCTCCGCGCCCGCAGGGCGAGCACGGCGGCCGCGAGGACGAGCGAGGCCAGCGCGAACCGGAGCAGCACCAGCGTCGGGGCCGGCACGCCGGCGGCGTACGCGAGCTTCCCGAAGACCGCCATCGCGCCGAAGCACGTAGCGGAGACGAGGATCAGCAGGGGTCCCACCCGCACAGCGTGGAGGTCCGCCCGGGCGGCAGCCACCGCGTTCCGCGCCGTCTCGCTGCTCGGACTGCGCGGGGCCCGGCGCTCTCGGTCGCGTCACTCCGCCCAGATCGACGCGCAGCTTCGAGATCGTGGAGGCCTTGGTCCATCGGGTGGACCAAGGCCTCCACGATCATCACACCACGGAGGAATCTGCGTCATAGCGCCGCGAGCGGGGCGCCAACCGGCACGGCTCCCCTCCCCACCGCCTACGGTGACCGCGTGCCCCGAGCCACCCGCCCCCACCTCGAGCGCTGGGGCGCCCTGGCCCTGCTGGTGCGCCCGACGTACGTCGCGACGGAGGTCGTGGTCGCGGCGGCGACGACCGGCGGCTACGGCTTCGCGCGGGACACGGTGAGCCGGCTCGGTGAGGTCGGCTGCTCGGCGGCGTACTGCTCGCCGCGGCACGAGCTGATGAACGGCTCGTTCGTGGTGTTCGGCGTGCTCCTGGCCGCAGGAGCGACGCTGCTGCACCGAAGGCTCGGACCGCTGGTCACCGTGCTGCTCGTCGTCTCCGGGCTCAGCTCGGTGGCCACGGGCCTGGCGCCGCAGGACCAGGGAGCGACCCTGCACCTGCTGGCGGCCGCTCCCCTGTTCGTCGCCCAGCCCTTGGCGTTGCTGCTCCTCGGGGCACGCGCGCGCCGGGAGCAGCCGAGAACGGCTCGGACGCTCACCAACACCGGAGTCGTGACCGCCGCAGCGGCAGTCGCCTTCATCGCCCTCGGCGACACCCCGGTGACCGGCGCGCTCGAGCGGCTGGCCCTCTGGCCGGTGCTGGTCGCGCTGGCCTGGTGGGCGTGGCGGGAGACGCGGGTCAGTTCTGGATGACCGGCTCGGGCCGCTCGGCGATGTGGGCCCCGCGGCCCTCGCCCAGCTTGACCGTGACGACACCGGCCAGCACCACCAGGCCACCGACCAGCTGGATGCCGCGCGGCAGCTCGCCCAGCAGCAGCCAGGCGGCGACGACCGCGGCCAGCACCTCGGTGAGTGCGACGAACGAGGCCAGGCGCGAGCCCAGCCGGCGCCCGGCGGCGATGCCGGAGGTGTAGGCGAGCGCCGCGGTGACGAGCCCGAGCACCAGCACGGGGACCCACCAGGCGACCGTGCCGCCGGCTGCTCCGGCGTACGACACGTCGGCGGTGCCGGCCTCCATCGGCAGCAGCCCCACCAGCCCGAGCAGGCCGAGGGCGACCGCGCCGACCACGAGGCCGCCGGCGGCCAGCGAGAGCGGCGGCAGGCCGTTGTCCTCGTCGGCGGAGATGAGGAAGTACGCCGTCGCGCCGACCATCGCACCCAGCGCCCAGAGCACGCCCGGCACGCTGAGGTCGGCCCCGGAGACCACGTCGAGCACCAGCACCAGGCCGAGCACGGCCAGTCCGGCGCCGGCCAGCGTGACCGGGCCAGGCCGCTGGCCGTGGCGCAGCCACAGCCACACGACGACCGCGGCGGGCGCGGTGTACTCGATGAGCAGCGCCGGGCCGACCTGCATGTGCTGGACCGCGGAGAAGTAGCAGAACTGCGCGCCGGCGACCGCCAGCACGCCGTAGGTGAGGACGAGGGAGGCGTTGCGCCGCAGCAGCTCCCACCGCCCGCGCAGCGCGACCAGCCCGAGCGGAAGGACGACCAGCGCGGCGACCGAGACGCGGATCAGCGTCGTCGCCCCCGGCGACCACCCCGTGTCCAGCAGTCCACGCGCCACGGCACCGGACAGGCCGAAGGACAGCGAGGAGACGAGGGCGAAGGCGAGGCCCGCCGGCACCCGCGACACGGAGGCGCCCCGCGAGGCGTCATGGGTCAACGTCGTCATGACACATGACAGTACGGTCGACGTAGTAATCTGTCAAAATGGTATTCGCCCATGACACCGCGATGTCGCTCCAGGCGGCCGTCGAGCTGGTCAACACCGCCTCGGAGCCCGACACCCTTCAGACCGTCGCCGACCTGGACGAGTTCTACGCTCGCTTCCAGTACACCGGTCGCCGCCAGCGCACCCGGGCCGAGCTCGACGAGGTCCGTGCCCTGCGCGGCGAGCTCCGCACCCTCTTCACGGCCTCCCGCGAGGACGCCGTCGGCATGGTCAACCGGATGCTCGCCGAGGCCGGAGCGGTGCCCCAACTGGTGCGTCACGAGCCCTACGACTGGCACGTGCACGCCGTCTCCCCCGACGCCGCCCTCGCCACCCGCATGACCGTCGAGACCGCGATGGCGATGATCGACGTCATCCGCGCCGACGAGATGTCGCGGCTCGGCACCTGCGACGACGAGGACTGCGACGGCATCGTCCTGGACCTCTCCCGCAACCGGTCCAAGCGCTTCTGCTCCACCACCTGCGGCAACCGCAACGCCGTCGCGGCCTACCGCGCCCGCCGGGCCGGCGGGGACTGATCCAGGCCGGGAGCCGCGCTCAGCACCACTCCCGCAGCCCGTCGGCGACCAGGTCGCGGTCGCGCAGCAGCACCGGCAGCTGCTCACCGAACCCCTCGCAGGTCTCCCCGAAGTCCACCCGGCGGTACTCCACGACCAGCACCTGGTCGCCGTACGTCGCGGTGTAGGCGTCGCACTCGTCGTAGCGACCGCACTCCTCGGCGACCGCCAGGTCGAAGCCCACCTGCGCGCCGTCCCAGCCCGCCCGGTTCTTCTGCGCCGCAGCCAGGCCGACCTCGTGGGCCGCCTCGACCAGCAGGGCGGCGTACGCCGTCGCGTGCCGCGCCCGCAGCAGGCCGTCGCTGCGGGTGAAGGAGTCGAGGTTGTCGTACTCCACCGCCTCGAAGCCGTCCTCGGCGCACCCGGCGGTCCAGCCGCCCACGATCCGGGCCAACCGCTCACGCTTGGCCGCGGAGCGCAGGTCGAGCAGCCACTCGCCCCACGCCTCGTCGACCACCGGCCGCCCGCGTCCGTCCTTCAGCACCAGCGCCCACCGCTGGCGCCAGAAGCGCTTCGCATCCGGCTGGATCTGGAAGCCGTTGACGTAGCAGAGGTCGTAGCGCCCCTCCTCGACCGGCGTCGGCGCCTCGGTGCGGTCGCGGGCCACGATCCCGACGTGCGGCGGCGGGTCGGAGACACCGCCGAGCTGGTAGTCCCAGTCGCTCGCGGACGGCAGTGCCGGTAGAGGTGCCGGCGGGGGCGGCACGGCCGGGACGGCCACGGCGAGCACCGCGACGACGGCGGCGAGGACACTGGCGACCACCCGGTCACGCTAGCCCCAGGAGAGCCGCCACGGCGGCGTACGGCCCACCAGCTCGTCCCACCTGCCGGGACGTGAGCGAGGCCGACCCCGGTTCCCCGGCGCGGCGTGGAGCGCTGTGACACCCTTGTCCCCAGCGGGACTTCCCCACAGCCGTCCCAGGAGACCATCCATGCGCATCCTCGTCGTCGACGACGACCCCGACCTGTCGCTGCTGATGTCGCTGTTCCTGCGCAAGGCCGGTCACGACGTCACCACGGCCGGGGACGGCATCGAGGCGCTCGGGTCCATCCGCGAGCAGGTCCCGGACATCGTCGTGCTCGACTGGAACATGCCGCGCCTGGACGGCCTCGGCCTGACCGCCGCCGTGCGCGGCGAGCTGGGGCTCACCTCGCTGCCGCTGCTCATGGTGACCGCGCTGCCCGACCACGCGAAGGCGCTGGCCGGCGGGGTGGACCGAGTGCTCGTGAAGCCCTTCACCGCCGCCGGGCTGGTCGAGGCCGTCGAGCAGCTGGCCGGCGCCGAGCGCGCCACCTGAGACCGCCGCCCCGACCGGGGGCGGGTCAGAAGTCGAACAGGTCGCCGAAGCCCTCGCCGATCCCGCCGAGCAGGTCACCGAAGCCCTCGCCGACGCCGGCAATCCCCTCGCCGATGCCCTCCCCGATGCCGCCGAGGGCATCGAAGCCACCCATGCCGCTGAAGAGCAGGCCGGCGAACATCCAGTCCATCGGGCTGAACGCGCCGAAGTAACCGGCGGCGTAGGGCCGGTAGGCCCGCCCGCCCTGCCAGTAGGGCACCCGCTGGGTGCCGACCATCACCTTGCGGATGTCCGGCTCCGCGCCGGCACGCACCCGCTCCACGTCCAGCGCGCAGGCCGGCACCTCGCGCTCGGCGCCGCCCGGCGGCGTCCACGGCACGTCGTACACCGAGGGCCCGTGGCGGGGGTCGAAGAAGCACGGCGGACGCCGGGTCGGGAGCGGCCGGCCCGCCACCCGTGCACGCACGCAGTTGATGGCGTACCGACCGTCCTCGATGATCTCCGTGACGCCCTTGACGTCCTCGGGGGACTTCATGGCGTCCGCGGCGGCCTTGGCCGACTCGTAGTCGTCGAGCGCCCGCTGGTAGTCGGCGTTGGCGCCGGCGTCCAGCGGGTGCCCGGCGAGCTCCAGGTCGAGGTCCTGCAGCTCGGTGCCGAGCGCCGTGACGTCCTCGAAGGCCAGCTTGCGCACCGGCGCCATCTCGGCCTCGCGGCGTGCCTCGACCTGGCGGCGGTTGACCCTGGTCACGACCACGCCGAGCACCACCATGCCGAGCACGACCACCAGCAGCATCAGGAGCAGGCCCATGTCCCGATGCTACGGGGGTGGTCGAAGGGGGTGGCGAGCGCTCAGCGCACGCTGTAGTCGCGGAAGCCGCGCTTGGTCTTGCGACCGAGGTAGCCCGCGGTGACCAGGTGCTCCAGCAGCGGCGCCGGCGCGAAGCCCGGCTCGCGGAACTCCAGGTAGAGCTCGCGCTGGATCGCCAGCGAGACGTCGTTGCCGACGACGTCGAGCAGCTCGAAGGGACCCATCGGCAGCGCGCAGCCCTGCTTCATCGCGGTGTCGATGTCGTCGGCGGTCGCGTAGTGCGCCTCGAGCATCTTCACGGCGTCGTTGAGGTAGGGGAAGAGCAGCGCGTTGACGATGAAGCCGGCGCGGTCCGAGCAGGACACGGCGACCTTGCCGACCTTGGCGCACAGCGCGCGCACGGTCTCGGTCACCTCGTCGGAGGTGGAGACGGTGGAGACGACCTCGACCAGTTTCATCACGGTGGCCGGGTTGAAGAAGTGCATGCCGATGACGTCCTGCGGCCGCGAGGTCACCTTCGCCATCGCGATGATCGGCAGGCTCGAGGTGGTGGTCGCGAGGATCGCGCCACGCCCCCCATTCCCACCCCGGCAGATCTCGTCGAGGTTCTCGAAGAGCGTGGTCTTGATCGCGAGGTCCTCGGCGATCGCCTCGACCACGATGTCGACGGTCGCGAGGTCGTCGAGCGAGGTGGTGCCGGTGACGCGGCCCAGCACCTCGCTCTTCTGCTCCTCGGTCGCGCGGCCGCGCTGGATCTGCTTGTCGAAGTTCTTCGTGATCATGCCGCGCACGCCCTCGACCTTCTCGGCCGAGCGCCCGACGTAGAGCACGTCGTAGCCGGCCTTGGCGAAGACCTCGACGATGCCCGAGGCCATCGTGCCGGTGCCGACGACGCCGACCTGCTTGATGTCGTGGCGCAGCGCGGGCGCCTCGTCGGCGGACGGCGTCGCGGCGTCGGCGACCACCACCGGGGAGTCGGCCTTCTCGTAGGTGTAGAAGCCGCGGCCGGTCTTGCGGCCCAGCAGGCCGGCGGTGACCATCTGCTTGAGGATCGGGGTGGGCGCGTGCAGGCGGTCGCGGCCCTGGCGGTACATCGTCTCGAGGATCTCGTACGCCGTGTCGAGGCCGATCAGGTCCAGCAGCGCCAGCGGGCCCATCGGGTAGCCGCAGCCGAAGCGCATGGCGGCGTCGATGTCCTCGCGCGAGGCGTACTTCTGCTCGAACATCGACGCGGCGTGGTTGAGGTAGCCGAAGAGCAGGGTGTTGGCGATGAAGCCGGCCTTGTCGCCGCACACGACCGGGCTCTTGCCGAGCGAGCCGAGCAGCGACTGCACGTCCTCGAGCACCGAGGGCTCGGTGACGACGGTGCGCACGACCTCGACCAGTCGCTGCACCGGAGCGGGGTTGAAGAAGTGGATGCCCACGACCCGCCCCGGGGCCGAGGTCGCGGTCGAGAGCTCGGTGACCGAGAGCGAGGAGGTGTTGGTCGCGAGGATGGCGCCCGGCGCGACCACGGAGTCGAGCTCGCGGAAGATGCCGATCTTGACGTCCATCGACTCCACGACGGCCTCGACCACGAGGTCGGCGTCGGTGAGGTCCTTGAGCGTGGTGGAGAAGGTGATCCGCCCCAGGAGCGCGTCGGCCTCCTCCTGGGTCAGCTTCTCGCGGGAGACCGCGCGGGAGGTCGAGGCCTCCAGGTGGCGGCGGCCGCGGGCCACGCCCTCCTCGTCCTTCTCCACGCCGACGACGGCGTAGCCGTGCTTGGCGAACACCTCGGCGATGCCGGCACCCATGGTGCCGAGACCCACGACGCCGATGGTCGTGAAGGTGCGGGAAGCGGACTCGGTGGCGGCGCTCTCAGCGGTCATGGGCGGCATCATGGCACGGTCCGGGAACCCCTCCCCCGCGGATGTTCACTGGTCGGTAACTTAGCCGCGATCTGATCGATCCAAGTCCCGCACGAGCACCTCTCGGACCCCGCAGGCGTCCAGTCCCAGCGCCCGCTCGTGCTCCCGCAGCCGGCGCAGGTACGCCGCCGGGCGCGGCTCCTCGCGGAACCCGAGCCGCCGGTAGAACGGCCCGTTCCACGGGGCGTCGCGGTAGGTGCACAGGCTGATCGACCCGTGGCCCTCCCACCGGGCCTCCTCGCACGCCGCCCGCACCAGGGCGGACCCGACCCCGCGCCGCCCGTGCCCCGGGAGCAGCACCGAGAGCTGCTCGAGGTGGGCCGCGGGCAGGCCGGCGTCGTCACGCAGCCACAGCAGGTGCGCGAACCCCACCGGCCCACCGTCGTACGCCGGGTCGAGGGCGACCAGCAGCCGCCCCGGCTCCGCGTCGCGCTGGTGCCCGGTGGGTGCGGGGGCGACCAGGGCCGGCGGGAGGTCCCCGGTGCACCACTCCCGGAAGAGCGGTGCACCGGAGTCCTCGATCGCCGCGAGGTGGCGCAGCTCGGAGGGCCGTGCCTCGCGCACCAGGACCGGCGGGGACCCGCTCACGTAGTGGCGCGCTCCTCGACCGGGACCTCTTCGATCTCACCGCTGCGGATGCCGCGGAGGAAGGAGCGCATCTCCTCGCGCACCTTCGGCAGCAGCAGGTAGCAGGCCAGCAGGTTGAAGACCGCGCAGACGAAGAGCATCGCGTCGGCGAAGGAGAGCACCGAGCCGAGATCGACCACGGCGCCCAGGGCGGTGAAGAGGCAGAAGATGATCTTGAACGCGTTCTCCTTGGCCCGCGACCTACCGACCAGTGTGGTCCAGGCCTTGAGCGTGTAGTAGCTCCAGGTGATGAGGGTGGAGAAGGCGAACAGGGCTACCGCGACGGTGAGCACGTTCTCGAAGCCCGGTAGGAAGGACTCGAAGGACCGCGAGGTCAACGTGACCCCGCCCGCACTGTCGATGCTCTGCCCGATCCGGTCCTCGTAGTCGGTGGAGTCGGCCGCGATGATGATCGTGAGCGCCGTCATCGTGCAGATGATGACGGTGTCGATGAACGGCTCCAGCAGCGCGACGAAGCCCTCGCTGACGGGGTGCTTGGTCTTGACCGCGGAGTGCACGATCGGCGCGGAGCCGACCCCGGCCTCGTTGGAGAAGGCGGCGCGCTGGAAGCCGACGATCAGCACACCGATCATCCCGCCGGCGACGCCTTCGGGGTTGAACGCGCCGGTGATGATCGCACTGAAGGCGTCCGGGACCTCCGTGACGTTGCCGAGGATCACCAGCAGGCAGGCTCCGACGTAGATCAGCGCCATGAAGGGGACGAGCCTGGAGGTGACCCGGGCGATCGACTGGACGCCCCCGAGGATGACCACCCCGACCAGCAGCGCGAGAGCGATGCCGAAGAGCAACGAGGCCAGCGGTGAGCCGAGGAACCCCTCCTCGCCGCCGGTGATCTCCACGGCCTGCGCGTAGGTCTGGTTGGACTGGAAGGCGTTGCCGCCCAGCGCCCCGAAGAGAATGAGGGCCACCGCGAAGATACTCACGCCGATCTTGCTGGCGGAGGCGCCGAAACGCTCGAAGGCGACCGGCATGTACGTGAAGGGGCCGCCGGTGACGGTGCCGTCCTCGTGGATCTCCCGGTAGCGCACGCCCAGGGTGCATTCCACGAACTTCGTGCACATCCCGAGCAGGCCGGCCAGGATCATCCAGAACGTGGCGCCCGGACCGCCGACCGTGACGGCCACCGCGACGCCGGCGATGTTGCCGAGCCCCACGGTTCCGGACACCGCCGAGGCGAGCGCTTGGAAGTGCGTGACCTCCCCCGGGTCGCTGGAGCGGGAGTAGCGTCCACGCACCAGCGCCCAGGCCGTGCCGAGCGAGCGGAACTGCACACCGTTGAAGTAGACGGTGAAGATCGCGGCGGCCGCGACCAGCCACAGCACGATCAGCGGGAACGAGTAGTCCCCGAGCGGGACGGTCCAGAACACCACGGAGGTGACGGCGTCCGCGATGGGCGTGAAGGCGTCGTTGATCCCCTCTTCGATGTCGGTGATGACGCCCTCGTCGGGCTGCGCGGCCAGGGGGGTCACCGCGGCGATGCTTCCGAGAATGGTCATAGCGGACCATGGAACACCACCCCAACGGGCTAGTGGACCACCCGGGAGGACCCCGGCACGGGCGGAGTCGCGCCGCCGGTACGCTCGGGCCGCGTGAGACTCGTCGTCGCGCGCTGCCAGGTCGACTACGCCGGCCGGCTGACCGCCCACCTCCCGATGGCCACCCGGGTCCTGATGATCAAGGCCGACGGGTCGGTGCTGGTGCACTCCGACGGCGGCTCCTACAAGCCGCTGAACTGGATGTCCCCGCCCTGCACCCTGAAGGAGGGCACGACCGAGGACGGCACCGTCGAGTGGGTCGTCACCAGCAAGACTGACGACACGCTGCGGATCACCCTCGAAGAGGTCCTCCACGACTCCTCCCACGACCTGGGCGTCGACCCGGGCCTGCAGAAGGACGGGGTGGAGAAGCACCTCCAGGAGCTGCTGGCCGAGCACCCGGCCACGCTCGCCGACGGCCTCACCCTGGTGCGCCGGGAGTTCCCGACGGCGATCGGCCCGGTCGACCTGATGTGCCGCGACGCCGAAGGCCTGTCGGTCGCGGTCGAGATCAAGCGCCGCGGGGAGATCGACGGCGTCGAGCAGCTGACCCGCTACCTCGAGCTGCTCAACCGCGACCCGCTGCTGTGCACCCGCGGCCCGGTCCGCGGCATCTTCGCGGCCCAGGCGATCAAGCCCCAGGCCCGCGTGCTCGCCGAGGACCGCGGCATCACGTGCGCCGTCGTGGACTACGACGCGCTGCGGGGCATGGACGACGGCGCCGAGCACCGGCTCTTCTGACGTGCTCGTCTACCACGTCGCCACCGCCGCCGACTGGGCCGCCGCCCGGCGCGAGGGGCAGTACACGACCTCCACCCGCGGCCGCACGCTGGAGCAGGAGGGCTTCGTCCACGCCAGCCGGGCCGACCAGTGGCGCGGGGTGCACGCGCGCTTCTACGCCGACGTCACCGAGCCGCTGGTCCTGCTCGAGATCGACACCGCACTCCTGGGCTGCCCCGTGGTCGAGGAGCCCGGCGAGCCTGGCGGCCGCGAGACCTTCCCGCACCTGTACGGGCCCGTGCCCGTGGCCGCGGTCGTCCGCGCCGTACCCCTGGAGGACGCGCTCGCAGCGACCTCCTTCAGCGGACTCTTCCTGCGCGAGGTGCTGCGCAACGCAGCGCTGGGCCTGCTGCTCGTGACCCTGGCCGGCCTCGGTGGGGTACTCGTGGGCGGCCCCGACGGTGGGCCCGAGACCCTCGCCGGCGCCGCCGCCGGCCTGGGCGTGGGGCTGCTGGCCGTCTGGCTGCTGCAGCGTCGGGGTCGCGGCCGGCGCTCGGCTCCCTAGCACCACCCCCTCGGACGTGGGGAGCGCCACATACCGACAGTTTGTTCGCAAGTTCGTTGTTGACCTACATTCAACAACCATGAGGACCCCCCACCGCTCGCGCGTCGCGCGCACCCTCCTCGCCGGCCTGCTGGCCGGCGCTGTCTCCGGCGCCCTGGTGGGCGCCGTCGCCGGCCAGTCCGCCGCGGCCGAGGCCGGCCAGCGCGGTGAGCGCCAGCCGGTCATCACCCGCGACGTCGTCTTCACGCTGACCAATACCAACGACACCGACGTCCCCTGCCTGGCCGACGGCTCGACGTACACCGTCGCCGGCCGCCTGGTGGGCCCCCGCGACGAGGTGCTCGGCCGCGCCGGGAGCACCCGGATCAACGTGCTCGTCCACGACGCCGGCACCGGCGGCTGGTTCTGGAACCTGGAGTCCTCGCCCCGCCACGACTACGCCGGCAAGCTGGCCGCGCAGGGCGAGACCTCGCTCGTGCTGGACCGGCTCGGCTTCGACGCCAGCCCGCTCGCGGACGGTCGCTCCACCTGCCTCGGCGCCCAGGCCACGATGCTCCACCAGGTGGTGCAGAACGTGACGGCGGGCATCTACCGCTTCGTCGACCGTCCTGGGGCCTCGGTCCCCCACGCCTCGCAGGTGGTCCTGCACGGGCACGGCGTCGGCGCGGCCGTCGCCCAGCTCGAGGCGGCCACCTTCGACGACGTCGAGGGCCTGGTCGTCATGGGCTTCAACGACACGGGTGCCTCGCAGGCCGCCGTGCGCGAGGCCGCGCGGCAGACCAGCACCTGCCTGGGCGACGACTACGCGTCGTACGGCGCGACGCCGGCCGACTTCGTCTCCCTTCTCTTCTCCTCGGCGTCCGAGGCTGTCCAGCGCCGAGCCCTGGCCCAGCGCAACGACACCCCCTGCGGCGACGTGACGAGCCTGCTCGGCACCCTCGGCGCGCTCGGTCTCGGCACCGGCTCGATCGAGCCCCCGGTGCTGGTGCTCCAGGGCGGTCGTGACGCCCGCATGAACGGCGACGCCCAGGCCCAGGCCCAGCGCTTCCGCTCCTCCGAGGCCGTCACCGCGCGCACCTTCGCCCGCGCCGGCTCCGCCCTCCCCCTGGAGCGCCAGGCGCCCCAGGTGCGCCGCACCGTGCTCGACTGGCTCGACACGACCTTCGTGGAGCGCTGAGCACCAGCCCGCTCCGCAGCAGGCGTACGACGTCACGAGGCCCCCGCCGGATCCGGCGGGGGCCTCGTCGCTGCCAGGGGGTCAGTCGAGCCCGTTGGCCTTGCGGATGACGTCGACGATGCCGCCCATGATCTGGGTCAGCCCGAAGTCCTTGGGCGTGTAGACCGCCGCGACGCCGAGCTCGACCAGCTTGCGCCCGTCGGACTCGGGGATGATGCCGCCGACGATGACCGGCACGTCGTCGAGCCCGGCCTCGCGCAGGCCGTCGAGGACCGCGGGCACCAGCTCCATGTGCGAGCCGGAGAGGATCGAGAGCCCCACGCAGTGCACGTCCTCGGCCACGGCCGCGGAGACGATCTGCTGCGGGGTGAGCCGGATGCCCTGGTAGACGACCTCGAAGCCGGCGTCGCGGGCACGCACCGCGACCTGCTCGGCGCCGTTGGAGTGCCCGTCGAGGCCGGGCTTGCCCACGAGCAGCCGCAGGCGTCCGCCGAGCTCCTCACCCGTCTGCTGGACCCTCGTGCGGACCTCGGCCAGCTCGGCCCCGGCCTCCACCACGCCGACGGCGCCCGAGACGCCGGTGGGCGCCCGGAACTCGCCGAAGACCTCGCGCAGGGTGCCGGCCCACTCCCCCGTGGTCGCGCCGGCGCGCACCGCGGCCAGCGTGGCGGGCATGAGGTTCTCGGTCCCCTTGGCGGCCTCGGCCAGCGCCCGGAGCGCCTCTTCGACGGCCGCCTCGTCACGCTGGGCCTTCCACTCCTCCATGCTGGCCAGTGCGGTGCGCTCGGCCTCGGGGTCGGCGACCATGATCGCGCCGTCCAGGTCGGCGGTCAGCGGCGAGGGCTCGGTGGTCTCGAACTTGTTGACCCCGACGATGATCTCCTCGCCGGACTCGATGCGCGCCCGACGGGCGGCGTGGGAGGAGACGAGCTCACCCTTCATGTACTCCACGGCGGCGATCGCGCCGCCCATGGCCTGGACCCGGTCGATCTCGGCCTTCGCGCCGGCGACCAGCTCGGCCACCTTGGCCTCGATGACGTGCGAGCCGTCGAAGATGTCGCCGTACTCCAGCAGGTCGGACTCGAAGGCCAGCACCTGCTGCAGGCGCAGCGACCACTGCTGGTCCCACGGCCGCGGCAGGCCGAGTGCCTCGTTCCAGGCGGGCAGCTGCAGGGCGCGGGCGCGGGCGTTCTTGGACAGCGTCACGCCGAGCATCTCCAGCACGATGCGCTGGACGTTGTTCTCCGGCTGGGCCTCGGTCAGGCCGAGGCTGTTGACCTGCACGCCGTAGCGGAAGCGGCGCATCTTCTCGTCGGTGACGCCGTAGCGCTCGCGAGTGATCTCGTCCCACAGCTGCACGAAGGCCCGCATCTTGCAGGTCTCCTCGATGAAGCGGACACCGGCGTTGACGAAGAACGAGATCCGGCCCACGACCTTGCCGAAGTCCTCCTCCGAGACCTGCCCGGAGTTCTTGACCTCGTCGAGGACGGCGATCGCGGTGCACAGCGCGTAGGCCAGCTCCTGCGTCGGCGTCGCGCCGGCCTCCTGCAGGTGGTAGCTGCAGATGTTGATCGGGTTCCACTTCGGGATCTGGTGGACCGTGTAGGCGATCATGTCGGCGATCAGCCGCATCGAGGCCTCGGGCGGGAACGCGTAGGTCCCGCGGGAGAGGTACTCCTTGATGATGTCGTTCTGGGTGGTGCCGGCCAGCTGGGCGGCGAC